>Ga0265331_10000023_pt1 | contig 236483 bp, 189 predicted proteins | sample 41923metaG_FD_202088 | JGI IMG/M metagenome (GOLD analysis project Ga0265331, IMG submission 202088) | Rhizosphere microbial communities from Carex aquatilis grown in University of Washington, Seatle, WA, United States - 4-19-23 metaG | ecosystem: Host-associated > Plants > Roots >... | reverse complement strand
CTCACTGGAAGTGGCCTCTTGGTTCGAGAGTTTTCTTGCTTCGCAACTTGAAAACATCACGAATCGACGGCCATTTCCAGTGTTTTTCACGCTTTCATGCGCTCGAAGAATGTCCCTTCAGGGCTAAGCATCCGTTCAGTATAGCTTCGCCTTTGGCGCCGTCCAGGCGGTCAGGCCCGATTCCCCCCATAAGTGCTTTCTCATGATCGAAAACCATGGGCGGAATCGCCCGTCGCTCATAGGTCAGGTTTCCTTCGTGGCGGTCGCGATTCGCGACCCAACAGTCGAACGCGACGATTCGTAGCGCTAGATCCGGAAGATCCGCCACCAGCTCGTCGGCATACGCCGGGGGTGGTTGTTCGCCATTCAAGCCGAAGCGAAGGGATACATAGGCGAGGCTGTCGTCGTCTAGCTTGACGATCCCTCCTGGTGGCACGGGAAGACCCATCGCGGCTGCCAGGCGTCCGCAGATGAACTCGTTCGCGACCAAGTGAGGCGCGCCCGGCGTGTTCTGCTTGATGACACCATGGATCGTGCATGCCCGGGCCCCGGCCGTTCCGTCAAGGGACTCCCCAAAGGCATCGACGGCATAAAACCCCCAGGAACCCTTACCCATTGGCCCCATGAAACTACCGCCGATCGATGCGAAGCGAAATTTTTCCGCGAATCGTCGTCACGGCCACGCGGATGCCACCCCAATACGGGGCAACCTCAGGAAATGCGGGGCAAGGTGAAATCACGGGGCAAAGCCCCTTTCAGTGCCTTTTCGATCGCATGGGTTGGGGCGAGCTTTGCTCGACCCAACCGTCGCGGGGGATATAAAGGAGCCTCTGAGGGTGCTTTTCGATCGCGTGGGTTGGGGCGAGCTTTGCTCGACCCAACCGTCGCGGGGGATATAAAGGACCCTCTGAGGGTCCTTTTTACTATTGGCAGCGCGCCTGGACGGCCAGCGTCTTGTCGGGGCCCGGGCAGGGATCCGTCGTGAACGTGCTGTTGAAGACCCGGAACGAGCAGGCCTGCTGTCCGACACACGCGGCGGTCACGACCGCCACGGTCGTGGGGGCGTCGCACGCGGCGGCCGCCGCGAACGCTCCGCAGGCGCCCGTCGGCGTTCCATAGCTCGCGAAGTCGAGCGACGCGATCGTCTGACCGGCGGGGCAGGCCAGCGAGAACGTCCCGAGCTCGGGGGCCGTTGCGCACACCGCGCAGTCGACGCTCACGCTGGAGATGTTCGCGTTCGTGACCGGGCCGTTGCCGCTCGCGACCTGGCAAGCCTGACTGGCGGGCGACGACAGAACGGAGACGGCGTAGCTACCGCCGCTTGGGACCGGGGTCGCGAACGTGAACGTCGGGCTGGCCGCCGGGACGGCCAGATCGTCGCCGCCGTTGTTGCGAAGCACGAGGCCGGGACTGACGAGCCCCACGATCTTGCCTCCGACGGAGTACAGCGTCGCGCAGCTCACCGCCACCGTGACGTTCGCGCCCATGACCATTCCGCCGCTGGGCAGTGCGACCGTGCACCGCTGCGCGGGAGCGCTCGGCTGAGCGAAGACCGAGACAGCGTAGGGCTGGCCGCTCATCACGAGCGCTCCGAACGGGTACGTTCCGTCCGCGCTGACGGGCAGGTTGTCGCCCCCGTTGTTTTGCAGGACGAGCCCGCTGCCTTGCAGGCCCGAGACCGCGGCGAGGACTTGGTACGAATTCGTGACGCACGTGATGACCACCGTCCCCACGTTCATGTTCGTCACCGGCCCCATGTTGGCCGACGGCGTGCACATCTGAGCCGCCGGCTGGGTTCTGACGGTGACGTTGTACATGCCCCCGCTCAGGACGGTGAAGTGGAAGGCGACGGCACCGCTCGCAACCGGGAGATCGTTGGCGCCGTTGTTCTGTAGCACCAGGCCGGTGCCGGTCAGGCCCGTGATCATGCCGCTGACGGTGTACGAATTGGTCGTGCACGAGACGGACACCGCCACGTCCGCGCTCCCCACGAGGGCGGCGGCGCTCGGGACGACCGTGCAGGTCTGGCTGGGACCTGTTGGCTGCTGGGCGACCGTGACCAGGTAGCTGGCGCCGCTCGCCACCTTGGTCGGCAGGTTGAACGTGCTGGAGGCGGCCACGGGCACCGTGTCGGCCCCGTTGTGCAGGACGAGCCCCGCACCGGCGAGACCCGTCACGGTCACCCGCACGTTGTACGTGTTCGTCACGCACACCACGGGAACGCTGACGTCGGCGCCTCCGACGACGCCCGACGCATTTGCCCCGACCGTGCAGGTCTGCGTGGGCTCCGTCGGCTGGATCGCCGTGATCACCGAGTACCCGCTGCCGCTGCTGATCGTCGTGGGGAAGACGACGGTGTCGGAGGCATGCACGAGCAGGTTCTCGCCTGAGTTGCGCAGCACGAGGCCATTCCCGACCAAGCCGGTGACGATCGCCTGCACGTGGAACTTGTTGGTCGTGCACGCGACCGCGATGTCGGCTACGTTGGCCGAGGTGACCTGGCCCGCGCCATTCGTCACGATGCACGTCTGGCTGGGCGCCGAGGGCTGCGTGGCGACGGTGACGGCGTAGCTTCCTCCGCTGCTGATCGGGGTCGGGAACGCGAACATGCCGTCGGACGTCACGGTCTGGTTCTCCGCGCCGTTGTGCAGGATCAGCGTCCCACGAAGTCCCGTCACCTGGCCACCCACCGTGAACTTGTCGATGGCGCAGTTGACGACGACGCTGCTGATGTTCGCCGCGCCCACCACCCCGACGCCGCCGCTGACGGTGCAATTCTGCGCCGGCGCCGTCGGCTGGGCCGCGACGGTCACCAGGAAGGCGCCGTGGCTGGCCAGCGGCGTCGCGAACACGAACGATGTGGACCCGGCCGGAACGGTCAGGTTGTCGCCACCGTTGTTCGCCAGCACCAGACCGGCGCCGGTCAACCCGGAGATGGTTCCACCCACCGTGAACGTGTTCGTCGCGCATGCGATCGACACGGTCGCGACGTCGTCCGCGTCGACCACGCCGGTCCCGCTGGTGACGGTGCAGGTCTGCGTGGGCGCGGTCGGTTGCACGAGCACAGTGACGGCGAACGCAGCGCCGCTGGCGACGGGCGTCGCGAACGAGAACGTGGTCGTCCCGGCCGGGAGGTCGAGGTTGTCGCCGCCGTTGTTCTGCAGGACCAGGCCGCCACCGGCCAATCCGGAGATCGTGCCGCCGACCATGAACGTCTTCGCGACGCAGGTGATCGAGATGTTCGTGACGCTGGCGGCGGTTGTGATGCCGGTGCCCGCGTCGACCGTGCAGACCTGGGTCGGCGTGGCCGGCTGTGCGAGGACCGTCACAGCGTACGGGCTGCCATCGGTCAGGGGCGTCGCGAACGTGAACGCGGTCGCGCCGGCCGCGATGGGGAGATCGTCCCCCAGGTTGTTTTGCAGGACCAGGCCCCCGCCCGTCAGTCCGGTGATCGTGCCACCGATCGTGTAGGTCTCGGTTGTGCAAACCACGGCGACTGTGGCGACGTCCTCCAGGGCCACGATTCCGGTGCCGCCGGCGACGGTGCAGGTCTGATTGGGCGAGCCTGGCTGCGTCTGAACCGCGACGGCGTAGGGCGCGCCCGAGGTGACAGCCTTGGGAAAGACGAACGTCGTGGTGCCCGGGGCGAGCGCCAGGGCATCGCCGCCGTTGTCGCTCAAGATCAAACCGCTGCCGACCAAACCGGTGATGGTTCCACCGATCTTGAAGGCAGGCAGCGTGACATCGGGCGTCGTGTCCGTTCCGGTCCGGTCACCCGCAAGGTCCCCGGTCGGGAGCGCGTCGGCGTCACCATGTCCGTCGAGTCCGCCATCGGTCTTCGAGGTGTTGTCACCACACGCCGCCGCCCCTACGAACAAGGTCACGATTAGGCTAATCTTTTTCATGGGTCCCTCTGTCCTCGCCGATCGGATTGATCGAAAGATCCCGATAGCCTAACGCATCCGAAGGACTTGGAAAGGCCCGGTCACTCGTCCTGGCGCGTCAGGGCGCCGGCTGGCGCGAGCCCCGGCGCGGGCTCGACGGTCCGGCCTCCGATGTTGTGCTCCTCCAGCTTCGCATAGAGGAGCGGACGTCCGATGCCGAGGAGGCGGGCCGCCGCCGAGCGGTTTCCTCGCGCCTGTTCGAGCGCCTGGACGATCAGGGCCCGCTCGAGGCGCGCCACGGAAGGGCGCAACGACAGGTCCCCCGGCACCAGGCCCAGATCCAGGGTGGCGTTTCCAGCCGGCGAGCTCGCGACAGGCGTCGACCGGATCGCGTCGGGCAGGTTCCCCGCGTCGATGACCTCGCCTCCCGTCAGGACGGCCGCCCGTTCGATGACATGAAAGAGCTCGCGCACGTTGCCCGGCCAGCCATAGGCAACGAGGCGCTGCATGGCCTCCTCGGAGACGGCGCGCGCGGGCGTGCCCCGGAGCGCGTGCGCAACCAGGAGGGGCACGTCGCTGCGACGAGCGCGCAGCGGTGGGACCTCGATCTCGATGACGGCGAGCCGGTAGTAGAGGTCCTCCCGCAACGCCGCGCCCGCGACGCCCGGGCGGACCGGCCGGCTCGTGGCCGCGATGATCCGCGCCTGGCTCGCCACCGGATCGTCGCCGCCCACGCGCTCGTACGTTCCCTCTTGCACCACGCGCAACAGCTTCGTTTGCAGGGGCAGGTCCAGATCGCCGATCTCGTCGAGGAACAGCGTCCCCTGGCCCGCCGCCTCGAAGCGTCCGGCGCGGCGCCCCGCCGCCCCGGTGAAGGCGCCCCGCTCGTGACCGAACAGCTCGCTTTCAATGAGGGTCGGGGGCAGCGCCGCCAGGTTCACCGCCACGAAGGGGTGCCGATCGCGCGCCGAGTGTCCGTGAATCGCCCGTGCGACGACCTCCTTGCCCGACCCCGTCTCTCCGGTGATGAGGATGGGAGCCGACGACGCCGCCGCCCGCCCGATCAGCTTCCAGACCGCCAGCATCGCGGCGCTGGTCCCCACCAGCTCGCCACGGGCGACGGTGGAGGAGACGACGGTCGCCGTCGCACGCGCCAGCGCGCGCTGTCGAATGGCTCGGTCGACGGCGCCGCGCAAGGCGGCCAGGTCGAACGGCTTCGTCAGGTAGTCGAAGGCCCCGTCGCGCATGGCACGAATGGTCCGCTCGCTGTCGCCGTAGGCCGTCGCGATGATGACGGGCACGTCCCGTGCGGCGCTGTCGCGGAGCTCGGCGAGATAGTCCAGGCCGTCGCCGTCTCGCAGGCGGATGTCGAGCACCACGCAGTCGATCGGGTGCGCGGCGAGGGCAGTCCTCGCTTCCCCGATCCCCGCCGCCGGCCAGGCCTCGTGTCCCATCGCGCCTACCACCTCGACCAGCCCCTGGCGCAGGCCCGGCTCGTCCTCGACGATCAGCACCGCGCTCACGCCGGCCTCCGGGCCGATTCGCCAGCAGCATCGGCGCGCGGCGCATCGGCGCGGGCCACTTCGGGGAAGATGAGCTCGAAGCGCGTGACGTCCGCGGCGCGGACGTAGGTCAGATCGCCCCCGTGCGCGCGGGCGATGCCTCGCGAGATGGCGAGGCCGAGGCCCGTCCCTTCGGCCTTGGTGGTGAAGAACGGCTCGAACAGCTCCATCGCGCGCGCGGGCGACACCCCGGCGCCGTGATCGACCACGCCGATGCGCAGTCCCGCCACCCCCTCCGTGCTCGCGCCAATCTCGACCGTGGCCTCGACGATCTCCCCGGGAGACGAGGCCTCGACCGCGTTCCTCAACAAGTTATCGATCGCCCGCGCGAGCGCATCCGGATCGGCCACCACGCGTCCGTTTCCGGAGGCGCGCAGCTCGACCCCTCGCTGCGCGGCCCACGGGGTCAGGATGTCCATCCGGGCGCGCAGCAGCTCGCCGGCGGCCACGGCCCGGCGCGGACCGAGCGGCCGGCCCGAGACGATGAGCAGGTCCGCCACCAGCCGATCGAGCCGCGAGATCTCGGAAGAGGCGTGCTCGATCGCGCGCTTGAGGTCATCCGAGAGCGAGGGCGCGCTGGTCATTGCGAGATCGAGACGAAGCTTGATCGAGGCGAGCGGATTGCGCACCTCGTGAGCCACGCCCGCCACCACCCGCCCCAGCGCCGCGAGTCGCTCCTGTCGCGCCAGATCCCGGCCGAGGCGCTCCTGAATGCGGCGTGCCTCCGCCAGGTGCCGCGCCAGGTTCGCGATGCCGTCGCCGATGTCCCCGAGCTCGCGCACCGAGGTGGCCGGCATGGACGCCGACAGATCGCGCGCCAGCGCGTTCAGCGCCCGTTGCAGCGCGCCCGTCCCGCGCTTGACCGATATCAACGCGGACGCGGCCGAGGCGACCAGCAGCAGCGCCGAGATCGTCAGCGCGACGACCAGCGCGCGCCAGCTCTGCAGGGTCGGCGACGGCTTCACGGCCATCGCCGCCCAGGCGAATCGACCGTTCGGCAAGGGGGTGATCCGCGCGACCAGATGTCCCCCCGGGAGGCTGATCTCGCCCTCGACCCCGCTCGGCGTCACGCGCGACACCAGGGCGGCGATGAATGGACGCCACAGCGGCGGAACGTCGCCTGCGATCTCGCCGGGATTCGACGTCATGCCCGCCCGCATGCCGACGACGTAGGATCCGCCTCCGCTGTCGGCTGCCCGGCCCTCCGTCTCGAGGCGCGCCAGCTCCTCCTGGATCGCTTCGCGCGCCCGCTCGATTCGCTGAACGGTCGTCGAGGCGATCGCCCGATACAGGGCCGCCGCCGACAGCGCGGCGGTGAACACGCCGAGGGCCGTCACCAACAGCAGCCGGGAACGTATGGGGCGTCGGGGGGCCAATTTGAGCTCTCTCCGTGGGCCCTTCAGCAAGCCAGGTGCCGCTCGGTAGGCCGGCGATTTCCCAAGATTCGCACGGCCTTGCGGTCGCTCGGCCCCCCGCGCGGGGTGCCGCCGTTCGAGACAGGTGTCGCATATCGAGACAAGTTGGCCACGGCAAGTGCCGCGGTTGCGCCCCGGCGAACGAAGACAGCCATGGCCCGAGACTTGCGGAGAAGCGCGATTTCCGTCGTGACCATGTGCACCTCGAATCCGATCCGTGTCCATATCGCAATTGCTGCCCGCATGCTTGCCCCGGCCATCTGGGCGGCGATGGTGATGTCGTCGTCACCGTGGTCCCGGCGCGCGCGCGCTGACGAGCTCATCGCCTCGGGCGCGGCGGGCGGCAAGCTTTCGATGGCCCGCGCGGAGGCCATCGCGCTCGCGCATCAACCCGCCATCGTGGAGGCCGCCGGCCAGACCGAGGCCTCCGAGGGGCGGGTAGAGGAAGCGAGGGCGGGATACCTGCCGCAGGCGGCGATCACGGGGATCTATCAGCGAACCACCGGCAACTTCGCGCCCCGTCCGGGCGGGCTCCCGTCGAACGTCGCCGCCGCGAGCTGGGCGTCGACCACGTACAACTACTTCAATTTCGGCGCCAGCGCGTCACAGCTGATCTATGACTTCGGTCAGACGAACGGCAGGTGGAGGGCGGCCGCCGCCAGCCGCGACGCCGCTCGGGAGAACGAGCGGACCGCGCGGGTCCAGACGCTGCTCGGCGTGCGCCGGGCTTACCTGCAGGCGCGGGCCCAGGCGGAGCTGGCGGTGGTGGCCGAGCAGACCGTCACGAATCAGGGACGGCATGTCGTGCAGACGCAGGGATTCGTGCGGGCCGGCATGCGTCCGGACATCGACCTGGCGCGCGTGCGCACCGATCTGGCCAACGCAAAGGTTCAGCTCGTGAATGCGAACAACGGCCTCGCGTTGGCGCGGGCCACCCTGAATCAGGCGATGGGGCTGCCCGTGAACACGCGCTACGATCTGGCCGAGGAGGATCTTCCCGCGGTCCCGGGAGAGGATCAATCCGTCGACGAGCTGATCACGCAGGCGGAGAAATCCCGCCCTGAGCTCGCGAACCTGATCGAACAACGGCGGGCCGAGGAGCTGACGGTGCGCGCCCTGAAGGGCGGCTACGGGCCCGCCTTGTCGGCGACGGCGGGCGCGACCGAGGCCGGCATCGCCATCGACGGATTGGTCCCCAACTGGTACCTCGGCCTCACGGTGTCGTGGCCGTTCTTGCAGGGAGGCCTGACCCGGGGGCAGGTGCGGGAGGCGAACGGCACGCTGCGCGCGTTGTCGGCGTCGGAGGCTGCCCTGCGCCTGCAGGTGCGCATCGACGTCGAGCAGGCGCAGCTGGGCGTGATGGCCGCGAAGTCGACCATCTCGGCGGCCGGGGAGGCGCTGGTGAACGCGCGCGAGCTGCTCCGCCTGGCAGAGCGCCGCTATGAAACGGGACTCGGCAGCGCCATCGAGCTGGGGGACGCGCAGGTCGCGGCGACGGCGGCCGCGGCGCAGGAGGTGACCGCTCGCTTCAATCTGGGCACGGCGCGCGCGCAACTTCTCGCCGCACTGGGGGTCGCATGAGCACGAAATCAACGAAAGAATCGGCGCGAAGGGACGGGGTCGCGCTGGTCCCCTCCGAGGGGCGACCGCCGGAGGCGGCCGCGCAGCGCGCCCTGCCGCCTGAGCCGGCACAACCTTCGCGGGGGCATCGCTGGCGTTGGCTCATCGGGCTCGCCGTCGTGGCCCTGCTGGCGGTGGGCGCCGTCTATCGCTGGCGCGCGCGCCAGCACGAATCGGCGGCGTCCGCCGCGGCGGCGAAGAGCGCGGCGGATCGTCCGGTGTCGGTGGTGGTGGCCACCGCCACGACGCGCGATGTGCCGAGGTATCTGGAGGGCCTGGGCAGCGTGGTGGCCTTCCAGACGGTGAACGTGCGCACGCAGGTGGACGGGCGCCTGATTCGCGTCGACTTCCGCGAGGGCCAGGCCGTCCACCGGGGCGACCTCTTGGCGGAGGTCGATCCGCGTCCGTTCACGATTCAGCTCCACCAGGGCGAGGCGGCCCTGGCCCGCGACGAGGCCCAGCTTCGCGGCGCCGAGAAGAACCTCGAACGCTACGCCGCGGTCAGCGCCGAACGCCTGATTCCCGAGCAGCAAACCGACGATCAGCGGGCGCTGGTCGAGCAGCTGCGCGGCACGACGCAGAACGACCGCGCGCAGATCGAGAGCGCGAAGCTGATGTTGACCTTCGCGCGCATCACCTCGCCGATCGACGGCATCACCGGGGTGCGCCAGGTCGACGCCGGCAACATCATTCACGCGACGGACGCGAACGGCATCGTCGTGGTCACCCAGATCGATCCCATCGCCGTCATCTTCACGTTGCCCCAGGACGACCTGCCCCAGGTGGCGGCGGCGCAGGCGCGAGCCCCGCTCGTGGTCGAGGCGCTGGGGCGCGACGGGGCCCAGACGCTGGCGAAGGGCACGCTCGGCCTCATCGACAACCAGATCAATCAGGCCACGGCGACGATGCGGCTGAAGGCCGTCTTCCCGAACGCCGACCACGCGCTGTGGCCGAATCAGTTCGTGAGGACGCGCGTCCTCGTCGACGTGCGCAAGGGCGCGCTGGTGGTGCCGGCCGTCGCCGTGCAGCGTGGCCCGGAGGGCACGTTCGTGTATGCGGTGACGGAGGACGGACGCGCCGAACAGCGCCCGGTCACGCTGGCGTCCACCGAGGGCGATCAGGCGATCCTGTCGAAGGGCCTCGCCGCCGGCGCCAAGGTCGTGATCGAGGGGCAGTCACAGCTGCGGGCGGGCGCCCGCGTGCTGGTGCGAGACGGCGCCGCCCCGTCGGGAGGAGGCGCCGGCAAGCGCGCGTCGGCCGCGCCCGGCGCCGCCCGGCCGGCGCAGCCCGGTGGCGGCTCGCTTCGTGGCGGCGCACCGCCGGCGGAGCCGCGCCCGTGAACATCTCCGAGCCGTTCATCCGGCGCCCCGTCGGGACGTCGCTGCTGATGGCCGGCGTGCTGGTGGGGGGGATCGCGGCGTTCCGACTGCTGCCGGTGTCGGCGTTGCCCCAGGTCGATTATCCGACCATCGTCGTCTCGACGTCGCTCCCGGGGGCCAGCGCCGAGACGATGGTGTCCGCCGTGACGACGCCGCTCGAACGGCAGCTCGGGCAGATCCCGTCGCTCGGTGAGATCACGTCGGTCAGCAGCGCGTCGACGTCGCAGATCACGCTGCAATTCGGCCTGGATCGCGACATCGACTCCGCCGAGCAGGACGTGCAGGCGGCGCTGAACGCGGCGTCCAACCTGCTGCCGCGCACGCTGCCCACCCCGCCGACTTACAGCAAGAGCAACCCCGCCGACGTGCCCGTGATCTCGCTGTCCATCAGCTCCGACAGCGTGCCCTTGAACGTGGTCGACGACTACGCCGACTCGATCCTGGCGCAGAAGCTGTCGCAGGTGTCGGGCGTGGGGCTCGTGACCTTGAATGGCGGCCAGCGCCCTGCCGTGCGCGTGCAGGTGGATCCGGTCGCGCTGGCGGGCCGGGGGCTCGCGCTCGAGGACGTGCGGACGATCCTGGCGCAGGCGAACGTCAACCAGCCGAAGGGCAACCTCGACGGAAGCCGGCAGAACTACACCCTCGCGACCAACGACCAGCTCGAGAACGCGGCGGACTACGGCCCGCTCGTGGTGGCGTACGTCGGCGGCGCGGCGGTGCGCCTGTCGGACGTCGCGCGCGTCGTCCCGGGCGTCGAGAACGCCGAGCTGGCCGGCTGGTCGAACGAGCACCGCGCGGTGATCTTGAACGTCCAGCGCCAGCCCGGCGCGAACCTGATCCAGGTGGCCGATCGGATCCGCACGCTGCTCCCCGAGCTCGGGGCCTCCCTGCCGCGCGGGATCGACGTCCAGGTGCTGAGCGATCGCACGGAGACCGTGCGCGCCTCGGTCGAGGACGTGGAGACCACGCTGGCGCTCACCATCGTGCTGGTGGTGGGCGTCATCTACTTCTTCCTGCGCAACCTGCGCGCGACCGTGATCCCGGGCGTGGCAGTGCCGCTGTCGCTGCTGGCGACGTTTGGCGTGATGCTGTTCCTCGGCTACAGCCTCAACAACCTGACCTTGATGGCGCTCACGATCTCGACGGGCTTCGTCGTCGACGACGCCATCGTGATGATCGAGAACGTGTCCCGCTACATCGAGAGCGGCGAGGCGCCGTTCGAGGCGGCGCTGAAGGGCGCGAAGCAGATCGGCTTCACCATCGTGTCGCTGACGGTCTCGCTGGTGGCGGTGCTCATCCCGCTGCTGTTCATGGGCGGCATCATCGGCCGGCTGTTCCGCGAGTTCGCGGTGACGTTGAGCACGGCGATCGTCGTGTCCGCGGTCGTGTCGCTCACGCTGACCGCGATGATGTGCGCGCACATCCTCAAACCCCACGACGCCGAGCGCGAGAGCGCGGCGGCGCGGGTGTTCGGGCGCCTGCTCGAGCGGGCGATCGGCGGGTACGACCGCACGCTGGGGTTCGTGTTGCGGCACCAGACGGCGACGCTGCTGATCACGGTGGGCACGGTCGTCCTCACGGTCATCCTGGCGGTGGGGATCCCGAAGGGCCTGTTTCCGCAGCAGGACACGGGGCTGTTGCTGGGGGTGACGCAGGCGCCTCCCGACGTGTCCTTCGACGCGATGATGGACCGGCAACAGGCGGTCGCGCGCGTCGTGCTCGCCGACCCGGCCGTGCAGTCGGTGTCGTCGTTCATCGGCGCCGACGGCAGCAACCCCACGCTGAACAGCGGGCGGCTGTCGATCACGCTCAAGGCGCACGGCGCCCGCTCGGCCAGCGCGGCGCAGATCATCGCGCGCCTGCAGCCGGCGCTCGACCGCCTGGCAGGCGTCGAGGTCTATCTGCGGGCCGTCCAGGACCTGCAGATCGACAGCCGGCAAAGCCGCACGCAGTACCAGTATTCCCTGGAAGACGCCGATCCCGCCGAGCTCGCCGCCTGGGCGCCGCGCATCTTGCAAGGCCTGCGCGGGCTGCACGAGATCACCGACGTCGCCACCGACGAGCAGCAGGGCTCCCTGCGCCTGTCCCTGGCGGTCGATCGCGACACGGCGTCGCGCCTGGGCGTGAGCGCGCAGGCCATCGACGACACCCTGTACGACGCCTTCGGCCAGCGTCCGGTGTCGACCATCTTCACCCAGCTCAACCTCTACCGCGTGATCCTGGAGGTGGCGCCCGCGTTCCGAGACAACCCGGCCGCCCTCGACCAGATCTACGTTCGCGCCACGGGGGGCGCCGAGGTGCCGCTGACCGCGTTCGCTCACTACGAGAAGTCGGTCTCCGCGCTGTCGATCGCGCACGAGGGGCAGTTTCCCGCGGTGACGCTGTCGTTCAACCTGGCCGAGCGCGCGTCGCTCGGGGATGCCGTCCGCGAGGTCAACCGGGTCGTGGCCGCGCTGGCTCCGCCGCCCAGCCTGCACGGCGGCTTCCAGGGGGCCGCGGCGGCGTTCGGCGAGTCGCTGGCCACCGAGCCCTTGTTGATCCTGGCGGCCATCGTCATGGTCTACATCGTCCTCGGCGTCCTCTACGAGAGCTACATCCACCCCATCACGATCCTGTCGACGCTGCCGTCCGCGGGTGTGGGCGCGTTCCTGGCGCTGATCGTGTGCCGCTCCGAGTTCTCGATCATCGCGCTCATCGGCATCGTGCTGTTGATCGGCATCGTGAAGAAGAACGCCATCATGATGATCGACTTCGCCATCGAGGCGGCCCGCGAGCGTGGCCTGTCGCCGGTGGACGCCATTCGCGAGGCCTGCCGGCTGCGATTTCGCCCCATCATGATGACGACCCTGGCGGCGCTGCTCGGGGGGCTGCCGCTGGCGCTCGGCACCGGTACGGGCTCCGAGATGCGACGTCCGCTCGGGATCTCGATCGTCGGCGGCCTGCTGGTGTCGCAGGTGCTGACGCTGTACACGACGCCGGTGATCTACCTGTTCATGGAGCGGCTCGCCGCGCGGTTTCGCGCGCCGCGCGCGGGCGAGGCGTTGACCGCGCCGCCGCCCGGCCAGGCGCCGCCCGGCCCGGCCGTCACGACCGCGCTGGTGCCGGTCGGGGACGCCGAATGAACCTGTCGGCGCCCTTCGTCCGCCACCCGGTGGCGACCTCCTTGCTCGCGGCCGCCGTCCTGCTGGCGGGCGTGGCGGCCTACTTCGAGCTGCCGATCTCGCCGCTGCCCCGCATGGACTTTCCGACCATCCAGGTCTCGGCGGCCTTGCCCGGCGCCAGCCCCGAGACCATGGCGTCGTCGGTGGCGACGCCGCTCGAGCGCCGCTTCGGACGCATCGCCGGCATCACCGAGCTCACGTCGACGAGCGCGCTCGGGTCGACCACCATCACGCTGCAGTTCGATCTCGACCGCGACGTCACGGGGGCAGCGCGCGACGTCCAGGCCGCCATCAACGCGGCCGCCGGCGAGCTGCCGCCCAACCTGCCCAGCTTGCCGAACTACCGGAAGGTGAACCCGGCGGACGCGCCCATCTTGATCCTGTCGCTGCGGTCCAAGACGCTGCCGCTGGCGCAGGTCTTCGACGCGGCGAACAGCGTGCTCGCGCAGAAGTTCTCGCGCATCGACGGCGTCGGCCAGGTGTTCGTGGGCGGCGGCCAGCAGCCGGCCGTGCGCGTGCAGCTCGACCCCGAGGGCCTCGCGGGCCGTGACCTCTCGCTCGAGGACGTGCGCGGCGCGCTGGCGCAGTCGACGTCGAACCAACCGAAGGGGGCCGTGTCCGACGCGCGCCGGTCGTACGTCATCGACGCCGACAGTCAGCTGTTCGGCGCGGACGCCTACAAGCGGCTGGTCATCGCCTACCGCGGGAACGCGGCCGTGCGGCTCGGCGACGTGGCGACCGTGATCGACGACGTCGAGAACAACCGCCTGGCGGCCTGGATCGACGGCACGCGGTCGGTCCTGATGATCATTCGCCGCCAGCCGGGCGCGAACATCCTCGAGACCATCGCGCGGGTGAAGGCGGCGCTGCCGCACCTGACGGAGTCGATCTCGCCGGCCATCGACATCGACGTGGCCGTCGACCGCACGCAGACGATCCGCGCCTCCGTGCACGACGTCGAGCTCACGCTGCTGCTCGGGGTGGCGCTGGTGACGCTGGTGGTGTTCCTGTTCCTGCGCAACGCTCGCGCCACCATCATCCCCAGCGTGGCCGTGCCGCTGTCGTTGCTGGGCACGTTCGGGGTGATGTACCTGCTCGACTACAGCCTCGACAACCTGTCGCTGATGGCGCTCACGATCTCCACCGGGTTCGTGATCGACGACGCCATCGTGGTGACCGAGAACATCGCTCGCCTGGTCGAGCAGGGGCTGTCGCCCCGGGACGCGGCGCTGGAGGGCTCGCGCCAGATCGGCTTCACCATCGTGTCGATCACCACCTCCCTCATCGCGGTGTTCATTCCCATCCTCCTGATGGGCGGGGTCATCGGCCGCCTGTTTCGCGAGTTCTCGGTCACGCTGGCGGTCGCCATCGCCATCTCGGCGCTGGTGTCGTTGACGGTGACGCCGACGATGGCCGCCAAGCTGCTGCGGCCGGTAGGGGAGAGCCGCCCCGGGCGCTTCCACAGAGTGACGGAGGCGGCCTTCGAGGCCCTGGCGCGCGGCTACGATCGCGCGTTGCGCGTGGTGCTGCGGCACGCGAAGGCGATGGTGCTGCTGACGCTGGCCACCGTGGCGCTGACGGTGGTGCTGGCGGTGCGGATCCCGAAGGGGCTGTTCCCGCAGCAGGACACCGGGCTGCTGTCAGGCTTCTCGGAGGCTTCGCAGGACATCTCGTCGGCGGGGATGCGCGCGCGCCAGGAGGCCGTCAACGCGATCGTCAACCACGACCCCGACGTGGCGCACGCGGTGTCCTTCGTCGGGGCGGCGAACGGCTCGACCGGCAACACGGGAACGCTGTTCGTTGCGCTGAAGCCCTACGCGGAGCGGAAGTCGACGCCGGACGAGGTCATCGCGCGGCTGCGCCCGAAGCTGGCCCAGGTCCCGGGCGTCACGCTGTTCCTGCAGTCGGTGCAGGACGTGCGCCTCGGGGGCCGCAGCTCGCGCACGCAGTACCAGTACACGCTGGAGGGGGCGAAGCTCGAGGATCTGCAGGTCTGGTCACCCCGCCTGTTGAATCGCCTGCGCAAGCTGCCCCTCTTGCGCGACGTGAACACCGACCAGCAGACGGCCGGGCTGCAGCTCTCCATCACCATCGATCGCGACACGGCGTCGCGCCTGGGCGTGACCGCGCAGGCGATCGACGACACGCTGTACGACGCGTTCGGACAGCGGCAGGTGGCCACGTCGTTCACGGCGCTGAACTTCTACCGCGTGGTCATCGAGGCCACGCCCGAGCGCCAGGCCGGCCCGGAGCAGCTCGCGCACCTGTACGTTCGCGACAGCGCCGGGGGGCTGGTGCCGCTGTCGCAGCTCGCGCGATTCGAGGTCTCGCGCATGCCGCTCGCCATCAACCACCAGGGTCAGTTCCCCGCGATCACCCTGTCGTTCAACCTGGCCCCCGACGCCTCGCTGGGACAGGCGGTGGACGCCATCGCGAAGATCGAACAGGAGATCGGCCTGCCGGCCACCGTGCACGCCGGCTTCAAGGGCACGGCGCAGGCGTTCGGAGATTCATTGAAGAGCGAGCCGTGGCTGATCCTGGCGGCGCTCATCACCGTCTACATCGTGCTCGGGGTGCTCTACGAGAGCCTGATCCACCCCATCACGATCCTGTCGACGCTGCCCTCCGCCGCCCTGGGCGCGCTGATCGCGCTGTTCGTGACCGGGTTCGACTTCAGCATCATCGCGCTCATCGGGGTGGTGCTGCTGCTCGGCATCGTGAAGAAGAACGCCATCATGATGATCGACTTCGCGCTCGAGGCGGAGCGCGCCGAGGACCTCGATCCGCGCGAGGCCATCCGGCGTGCGTGTCTGCTGCGGCTGCGACCGATCTTGATGACGACGGTGGCGGCGCTGTTCGGCGCGCTGCCGCTGGCCATCGGCATGGGCGCCGGGTCCGAGCTGCGGCGGCCGCTCGGGATCGCGATAGTCGGCGGCCTGGGGGTCTCCCAGTTGCTGAACCTGTTCTCGACCCCGGCGGTCTACGTGTGCCTGGACTCGCTGCGCGCCCGCCGCCGGGCTGCTCATACCCCGGCGCAACGTCCCGAGTGGGCGCCCCCGAAGCCTGTCACGACCTGATCGGGGGCGTCGCCAGTCGGGCGACTAGTTGTCGCAGCCGATCTGGCTCGTGCCGATGGCCACCTCGTCGATCCACATCTCCATGTTGGCATTTCCCCGAAACGACAGGAAACCGAGGGAAAGTTTCTTGAAGGTCGGGAAGGGATAGTTCTTTGCCGCCGTCACCGTCATGGGAGCCTGGATCTTGCCGTTGATGTAGAACTCCAACGTGTTCATGGCGGTGGTGTGCCATTCCCAGCATTCCCAGGTCGGCGTCGTGAGTGGCACCGGGATCGTCGTGTCGTTCCAGTGGTCGGCATTGCTGAATCGCATCTCTGAGGTGAAGACCCCGTCATGTCCGCCGGCGACGTGCAACTCGAGCGACATGCCAGTCAGCAACGGATCTTCCAGACGGACGAAGACCGTGTGTCCCCCCGCCGTCATGGGCGCGGTGGCGAAGACGAACATCCGGCCCCACATGTTGTCGTTGGTCGCGACCGAACCCGGCTGAGTGAACGTGCCCGATTCGGTGATGAAGACCCGGGCCGAGGCCATCTTCAGGTGAGCCGACTTGGTCCCGCGATATGGCTTCGTTGTGTCGACCACGACGGTGGAAGCTCCGTTCATGGGATCCGCCATGAAGGGGCTGCCCGTCGCGCCAATGGCCGGTCCTTCGAAGCCGTCGCACAGGCTTCCGATCGCGACCATCGGCGTGGCACACTTCGAATCGCCACCAGCCATGATCGGGTTGTTCGACGTCCCGGCCCCGCCGCCGCCCTGGGTCCCGCCTGTTGCGGTGCCCGAGCTGCCAGCCTTGCCACTGCCGCCGGCGCCGCCCGTGCCTGGCTTGCCGCCCTCCGGCCCGCCGCCAGCGCTGTTGCCGCCGGTCGCGTCCGCACCACCCGTGCCGGGAGGCACCGCACCGCCGGTCCCGGTGGTGGCTTGGCCTCCCGTCCCCGGGGCGCCGCCGCTCGAAGCTGGAGCTCCGCCTGACGACGAGGTCGCGCCGCCGGAGCCTGGAGGCTGGGTCGTGCCTCCTGTCGAAGTCTGGGTAGCCCCGCCACTCGCTGAACCCCCGGTCGAAGATCCGCCGCTACCCCCGGGCGAGCTCGATGAGCTGCCACAGCCAAACCCGAAGATTGCCAGCAACGCGCCCCCAAGAACGGCGCCCTGACAGGAATTCAGCTTCTTCGACATGTTTCCTCCTCCTTGTGAACTTGTCAGCGAATCGGTCCAGCGGCCTGACCGCCAGCGCGCCAAAGCGTGATGGAAATCAAGGTCCGTGTTATAGGCCCGGTGCTTTCCGGTGGCAACCGACGAAGCGACCGGGCGTCCCGTCGCTGATGCGCCGCGTTGACGAGGCCGACCAACTCTGCCGGGTGACCCCGATGAAGGCGGGCCCGCGCACGCCCCGAGCTCTTGGGTCCGTGACGTGGCCGTCCGCCGTGGAAATGGCCGAAAACGGCCAAACGTAGAGCTGCGCGGATCAAATGAAACAGTTTCGTATTTTGTGAACCAAAGCCTTGCCTCCCAAAATCAGCCGTGTTACCGAGACCGGTCAGTGCACCTGATCGCGACCGGCTCCGCAAAGCTGATGTCGTTGTGGCGCATCTGGTGGAGGTAGACGGTATGAGCAACGACAAACAAGCAGAGGGGGATCGCGTGGAAACGACAAGACGACATCGCAACAGAGCTACATCTGCGTATCTTTCAGGCGTCAGCGTCATGACTTTCGCTGGCATCAGTCTTTTGGGGTTGGCCGCGCACGCCACGACCTACACGATCACCAGCGACGGAAGTGACGGAAAGTGCTCCCTTCAGATGGCGGTGGCTGAAATCAATGGCGATGTCGTGCACAATCCTGTGTGCGGTCCCAATGGCCCGTCCGGAAACGACGTCATCAAGCTGGGGATCGACCTCTGGGTGAGCAGCGGGATCACGTTGAAGAAGAGCATGACCATCCAGTCCGCAAGCTCTTCATTCTCGCAGAACATCGTGAATTCTGGAAGCTTCTCCAGCACGTTCTTGGTGAACCACATCGCTACGAGCTCAATCAACATTACCTTTCAGGATCTGAATCTCTTTGGCCAGGGCGGAGAATCGACGGGAGCGCTCGACGCGCTGGGAAATGGCGGAGGGGACACGGTCACGTTCCTGCGTTGTGTCGTCGCCTCCTACACGACGAACGCGATCAACGGCTTGGCCATCAATTTCACGATCAAGGATTCATATCTCCACGACAATCAAGGGTATGGATCCGGTGGCGGAGCGGTCTTCCTGGAAGGTCCGGCACCCTGTGGTGGTTGCGCCCTGGACGTCGAGAACTCGACGTTCGCGTCGAACTATGCCGACAACGGCTCGGCCATCCGCGGCCAGACTGTCGGCATTTCAAAGATCGTCAACTCGACGATCTCCGAAAACGACGCGTCCATCACCGGGGCCATCCACTGGGGAAACGACCTGCGACTCGCTCACGCCGGAGATCCACCCCTCGGTCGCCTGGACATCATTGGGTCAACAATTTTTGACAACGTCTCGTCGACCAATTCCGCTGGCGTTTACATCCAGGCAAACGCTGACTCCAACGGAAACCCGACAACGACATATCCCGTCGTCAACATCAACGGAAGCATCATCGGCGACAATTTTTCGTACGGCTCCCCGGCCTCGCTCTTTGACTACGTCGGCAAGGTCACGTCATTGAACAATTCTCTCCTTTCCCAGCCGGGCGGGATCGTGAACGCTTCCGGCTCCGGAAAGTATACTGGGTCCGGCAACATCCTGAACGTCGCGACTGGGGTCGACTACTCCATGTACGACTGGGGCGGCATTCAGCCGGACAATCCCCCCACGCACGCGCTGCTGCCGGGCAGTCGCGCCATCGACGCGCTTTCATCCGGGTCTTTCGTCAACCCATCCGTGGACGAGCGCCATTTTCCGCGTGGCTTCGACGCCATCGCGGGGGGGAACACGTTCGACATCGGAGCGCACGAGAACGATCCGAACTTCGAGGCCGAGACGCTGTACGTGACAGCGTCCAACGTGGCGGCGGCCAACCGGCCCGCCGTCAGCGTCACTGGCTTTTCTTTCGGCAAGGGAATCAACTTCAAGGCGACGAAGGTGGGCGATTCGGTGACGTTCCGCGTGCCCGTACCGAAGCCGGGCTCGCACATGGCGATCCGCGTGCAGACGACGAGCGCTTCCGGCACGTACAAGATTGAGGATTCCAGCTTCGATCAGTCACTCAATACGATCGTGGCCAGTCAGGACATGTATTCGTCGACGACGAAGATCCTGAACCTCAACTACAATGGGACGTTCTACGACAACGATGATACGGACATCACGTTCACCGTGGTCGGAAAGAACAGCAAGAGCACGGGGTATCAGCTGTTCTTGGACTTCATCAACCTGACGCCGTAAAGGTACGAATCGTGCTGCCGCCGCGTTCCAGCAGGCTCCGGAGCGCGGCGGCTTCTCGCACCAGCCCCATCACGGTGGGGCTGGTGCTGTCGCTTCTCGTGGTGCTCGGGGCGACGGTCCATTATTGGTTTCATGACCGGCGGCACCGCGCGGACCGGGTGGAACCCGAGCGCCTGGCACCGCCGGAGTCAGGCGCTGTCGCCGCCGGGTCGCCCCTGCGCGGACCCAGGCGAGTCGAGCTCGAACCTCACGCGGCCGATGACGGTACGGAGGCGCTGCTCGGCGAGTGGCGCCGGGGGCAGCGGAGACCGCGCGCACGTGAGGCTCCGGCGTTGATCGAGGATTGGCGTCGCTACCAGTTGCTCCGCCAGGCGGACGAGAAGGCCTTCGAACGCCTCGAGCTCGACGGCAATTTGCGCGCTGCGATCCGCAAGATCGACGCGGAACACAGGCCTCGCAGCGCGCCGCCATTGGTTTCGACGCCGGGGACTCCGGCATCCGAGGGCGAGATGGAGGCCGCCCGGCGGGCGGCCATCGATGTCCTTCTTGGTGCGGACGGGGCGAGGGCGTTCTATTCCGCGGAGGCCGCGGCGACCATCGAGGCTCCGAAGTAGGCGTGGCGCCCCTGGGGGGGCGGGGTGTTTTCTTGCCGCGGCTCCCGGGTGGTTTACGATCGCCCAGGCCCGTCCCGCGCCACGGCCGCTCACCCCGCCAAAGGAGTCTCACGATGCGTCGACCGCTCTTGTACGTCCTGTCCGTCCCGTTCGTCCTGGCGCTCGTCGCGTGTTCCGGGGGCGGGATGTCAGGCACCGGAGGGGCGAGCCCGAACGGCGGGACGACAGGGAGCGGTGGCACCGCAGGCCACGTGAGCGGTGGCGGAGGTGGCGGCGGTCGCGCCAGCGGTGGCGGCGCCGGCGCCGGCGGTCCGTGCATCGCTACCGCCACGCCGAACACGGTCCTGCCGAGCTTCACCGGGTACTCGCTCAGCGTCGTGGGCCAGGACGCGTACTACGTCGATCCCACGGCGAACGCCAGCCGCGGCGCTGTCCGCCATGTGATGCTCGACGGCACCGGCGACGCGGCGATCATCGACCCGCCCACGGGGATCATCTTCGGCGTGTCGGCGGTGGGCCCTGACCTCTACTACTTCCAGGAGGACGACGCGTCGGTGGGGGCGGTGCACATGTACCGGTCGCCGCGCGCGACCGGCGGCGCCGGCACGCAGGTCGGCACCGACACGTACAATGGGTTCGCCGCGAACATTCTGGGGGGCGGTCTAGCGGGCATCATGGTGGGCCAGACGTTCGGGGTGTTCGCCCAGCGGGACACCGACCTGTTCGTCCACGACGGCGCCGAGATCTCGCGCGTCTCGACGGTCACCGGCGCCAAAACCGTGATCGCGGACGACGCCGGCGCCTCGGGCGGCCTGCTGTGGCCCGCGCTGGTTGGCAGCACCGTCTTCTACAAAGACGGGGCGGGGGCCATCTACAGCGCTCCCGCGGACGCGACGGTCGCGAGCGGCGCGCGCGTCGGGACCGCGACCTGCGGGTCGGGCCGCACGATGTGGATGTCCAGCTCCGCGGCCGGCTTCCTCTGCGGTGAGCTGTTCGGGCTCGACAAGGTCGACCCGTCGGGCACGACGAAGTCGCACGTCATCTACACCCTCATGGACAAGAACCCGACCCAGTTCAATCCGACGCAGATCGACGGCACGACGTACTACGCGTTGCCGAAGGACACCGCCCTCGGGTTCCCCATCTACAAGCTCGATGCCGCCACCAACACCGCGACGCCGGTCGTGTGCGACGGGCACGCGGTGATCGACTACGAGCTGACATCGACCGATCTCGTGTACGTCGAGCTCACCGGCAGCACAGCCGCGATCAGCTTGAAGCGTCTCGCACGCTGAGGCCGTCTCGAGCGTCGCGGTCGCGCCTGGCCTTCCGAGGTCCTAACCGCGATCGCGGCCATCAAAGAATCTGCGACGGTATTTCGGGCTGGTCGCGGGCTTTCCCAGTGTCTTCAATATCTTGCCAGCGATGCGGGTCGCTCCGCCCGCGCAATGACGGCGCGTTGACAGTGACAGGCTTGCCGGACCAGGATTCACCGCTCGGTCCGCGAATGCCACGCCCGTGGAGGTGAATCTTGATTGAGACCCGCGCTGGACGTCATTTCATTTCGGTGCCGTCGCTGGTGGGACTGGCGCTTCTGGGCGTCGCCTTGGCCCCCGGATGTGGCGGCAGCGGCAGTGACACCGGAGGCAGCGGGGGGGCAGCGACCGGCTCAGGAGGAGACCACGGCGCTGGGTCTGGCGGCGCTTTGGGCACCGGCGGCGGCCCCGCTGGCACGGGCGGCCGCGCCAGCTCTGGCGGCACGCCGGGGACTGGCGGCGTGGCCAGCTCGAGCGGTGGCGCGACGGCCAGCGGCGGCGTGACCAGCTCGAGCGGTGGCACACCTGGCAGCGGCGGTCTCGCCAGCTCTGGCGGATCCACGGGCAGCGGCGGCGTGACCAGTCAGGGCGGCTCCACGGGCGCCGCTGGCCGGACCAGCGCGGGCGGCTCCACGGGCGCCGCTGGCCGGAGCAGCGCGGGCGGCTCCACGGGCGCCGCTGGCCACGTCGCAGGCGGCGCCGCCGGTCACAGCAGCACGGGAGGTTCGGGCGGCGTCGGCGGGGGCGGCGTGGGCGCTGGCGGAAGCAACGGGGGAATGCCCAGCGGGGTCGGGGTGTGTGACATCTTCGCTTCGGGAAACACCCCCTGCGTCGCCGCTCACAGCACCGTGCGGGCGCTCTACGGCGCGTACACCGGGAGCCTCTATCAGGTCACGCGCGCCTCGGACAAGACGATGAAGGACATCGGGGTGCTAAGCCCCGGGGGCTTCGCCGACGCGGCCGCGCAGGACACCTTCTGCGCGGGCACGACCTGCACGGTCTCGATCATCTACGACCAGTCTGGCAAGAACAACCACCTCACGCAGGGGCCCCCCGGGCAGCGGAAGGCAACCCCCGACACTTTGGCCGACGCGGCGGCCCTCAAGCTCACGATCTCCGGCCACACGGTCTACGGCCTGCATCTGCCACCTGGGTATGGCTACCGCAACGACAAGACCACGGGCGTCGCGACCGGCGACCAGCCGGAGACCGAATACATGGTCACGAGCGGCACATACTTCAACGGCAATTGCTGCTGGGACTATGGAAACGCCGAGACGAACAACTACGACGACGGCGCGGGCACCATGGAGGCCGTCTATTTCGGCAACTACACCCATCAAGGGAAGGGCGGGGGCACGGGACCCTGGGTGATGGCTGACATGGAGAACGGCGTCTTCGCGGGACCGAGCTTTGCCGCGAACCCGATGGTCACTCCGCTCACCTCCGAGTACGTGACCGCCATGGTGATCGGGAGAGCGGGGTCGTTCGCGTTGAGGGGCGGGAACGCGCAAATGGGAACGGTGACGACCATGTACGACGGCATGCGGGCCAACGGCTACAACCCGATGAAGAAGCAGGGTGCGATCATTCTCGGCATCGGCGGTGACAACACCGCAGGCGGCCAGGGGAACTTCTACGAGGGCGTGTTGACCTCGGGCGCGGCGTCCGAAGCAACGACGAACGCAGTGCAGGCGAACATCGTCGCGGCGGGGTACGGCAAGTAGGAAGTGGTGGGAGCAGTGCCGGCTGGCAAAGAGGCTCCGGGCCTCGGGCTTCGGGCTTCCCGGAAGACACCGTAGGCGGGAGCAGTCCTTTCTTCCGTTGGAGAGGGCGGCTTGAGCCGCTGGCGTGGCTGGAGTAGTGTGCTCAGGTTGTTCCCTGCTTTGGGTCAGTTGGGGTGAATGCTCGGCCTTGTGAGCTTCACGGTTGCAGAGAAGGAGCGCAAATGATCCGAAAGGCAATGCCCGTCGGGGCCGGCGAACGAGACCCTTCCCCGGTGGCTTTGTCGGAGGCAGACGACGGCGTCTCCCGCCGTCGGCTCGTGACCAGCCTGATGGGAGGCCTTGGAGCGGCGGCGTTCCTGGGGTGCGACGCCGCCGCGAGCGACGCGTCCGGATCTGATCTCTCCGGAGCGGTCCAGTCCGCCCTCTCGGGAGCGACATCCGTACGCTGGTGTGACACGATGCTGGAGCAGCAGGCGGTCACGGGCGGAACAAAGGCGTCCGCCGTCAATGTGTGCATACGCCGAGGCTATGCGGCGCCCGCCGATGGTGGAGGCGGGGTCTTCGTGTGGACGCCTGATTGCAACACTCCGCAAAGCGCGGATCCCCTGGGCGGCGTCGTGGTGGTCCCCACCGGGAAGCGCGCCGGCTGCTGGAAGCGGCTGTTCAGCGGCGCGCTGGACGTGAGGTGGTTCGGAGCCAAGGGGGATGGGTTGGCGGACGATGGCCCAGCCATCCAGAAGGCGGTCGATGCGGCCGCCCTGGGTGGGCTGCCGGTGCGCGTTCCCGCCGGGCGGTTCAAGGTGACCTGCGCCCAATCAGGGTCCGGGCTGCCCGCCACAATCAGGGCCGGCGTCATCGTGCCGGACGGGGTGACTGTGTTCGGCGAAGGCAGAGCCTCGGTGATCTATGCGCCCGGGGGCGATCCCGCTCCGAGCTTTTTCAGCACCTTTGTCCTGTCGGGCAGCTTCATAGAAATCCGGGGACTTTGCTTTCGCGGGGACAATGGCGACGGTGACGGCTTTGGATTCGTGTTTGGTTCCCGTTCCGCCGCGGCAATCTCCGCGGTCGGGTTCCAAAAGCATGACGTCTCCGTGCTCGAATGCTGGTTCGAAAACACCGTCGGCTATTCGATCCACAACAAGACTCCAGAGGAATCGACCCTCTCGCGGTGTCGCTTCAACGGCAACACGATGCGGTGGAACGGGCACGGACTGACCTGCTCGGGCGCGCTGTCGGAATATGTCGGCAACGACATGTTCGAATCCGGGCAGATCGAAGCGCGCGGGCATCAGTGCGTCGTGTCGGGTAACAGAATGGCTGGTGTGCGCAACGAGGGCATCGCAGTCTTTGGCGACAATGTCGTGGTCCAGGGAAACGAGGTCGACATGACCCTCGTCGCCAGCCCTTCGTTCGGCGCGGTGGGCATCCTGCTCGTCGGGTCCCACCAGGCGACCGTCGCGGGAAACACGGTCAAGGACCCGCCTTCGACCGCGATTCAGGCCAACTCCGATCCCCTCGCTGGCCGGTTTCCGGAAGGAATCAGCATCACCGGGAACACCGTTCTTTGTTCGAGGACCACAGCGGTTGGCGCCGCGAGCACGTCGCTGATAACCGGAAGCCAGGTCAGTGGGCTCGTCGTCTCTGGAAACTGCCTCAGCGGCGTTCTCGGACCGAATTTCAACACCATTCTTGGCGTTGGGCTGTTCTCGTGCGCGGGGGTGACGGTGAACAACAATGTCATCAAGAACATTGGAATCGCCGGCATCGACCTGGAGAACGATACGACCTCCGTCGTGCTTCAGGGCAATGTCATTCGCAACGCGACGACCAACTGCATTTCCGTGCAGATCGGCTGCTCGAACGTCAAGCTGATAGCGAATGACTGCGCGGGTGCGGTCGCGGACATCCGGGTCGATTCTGGAGCGACCGGCGTCCGCCTGATCGGCAATGACGCGGTGACCACCAGCCTGGACAGCGCCGCCGTCAAGTACGCGGCCGGCAATTCCTGGCAGGACTGAGGCCGGGCGAGGCGGAATCGGGCCTCAGGCTCCGAGGATCGGGGACTGGTGGTTGTTGTCGGAGGGACAACAGTTGTCGTTGCGCTCACAACGCCGGCCGGGGGAAAGGAGCGCTCCGGGTGTACTTTCTGTACCCTGGCTTACGTATAATCACGGCATGGTCGGTGCAATGGGATGGGGAACCCCCATGAGATCTTCCCCGAGCTCGCCGTCACAGCTGGTCTTCGGACTGGCCATCCTTGGTCCCTCATTGTTCGGACTCGCGTGTTCCACTCCGGTCACGGAGCAGGGACTTCACGAGAGCGAGGCCGCTGCCGTCGGCACGATCAACGGGCTGAGCTCGATCAACGGGCTGAGCTCGATCAACGGGCTGAGCTCGATCAATGGGCTGAGCTCGATCAACGGGCTGAGCTCGATCAACGGGCTGAGCTCGATCAATGGGCTGAGCTCGATCAATGGGCTGAGCTCGATCAACGGGCTCATGACCACGGACGCTGGCCGCAACACGGTTTCCTACCTGGTGAGGTGCGCGCTTCCGGCTGGCCACTCGATCACCAAGGTCGTCGCCGGCACCTCGTATACGTTCGCTGGACAGCTCGGGATGGGTCCAGAGTGGGAGAATGGCGCGTGTGGTACCGACTGCCAGCAATACGTGAGCGCTTGCATGCTGGCCCACATCAACACCTCGGGTCGGCACATCGCCCTTTGGCTCGATAGCGACAACCCGGCGGTTGGTTGGGGGCGAAGCACCGACTATCCGTTTCAAGAGGGATCGTTCTTCGGCAACATCTTCGCGAGTCCGCCAGGGGCCTTCTACTGCAACGGCAAGGACTTCGATCAGGGGCTCGTCCCCGGTCGGTTGGGCGTGGGGACGAGCGTTGGCGCCATCTACACCAACCCGTACGCATCGGGAACGACCTACTGCAAGGACTACTGCGCGGCGGCCCCCGCCCCGTACGTCGGGGACGGCTACACCTCCTGCAATGGCATGCACGTGGTCACCGTGTGGCGGAACTTCGATCCGACCGTCGACTACAAGGTGTGCGACCGTGCGGACAAGAGGTGCATGAACGTCGTCGGCGCTAGCCAGAACAACGCGGCAATCTCCGAGAGCACCTTCGACCCATCCAATCCGAGCATGCGCTGGAGGATTACGCAGGTCTCTCCGGGACAGTACAGCTTCATCAACGTGAACAGCGGCAAGGCGCTCGACATGAGAAATGCCTCGAACAAGACCACGTTGATGCAGGTGGCTTACAAGGCCAGCAGCACCCAGATGTGGTCGTTCACGCCCACCGGCGACGGCTACTACAAGTTCAGCTCGGCGAACAACCTCAACGCCTCGGTGGCCGTCCCCAAGCGACAATCCGAAGGCGCCATCGTGGAGCAGTGGACCTGGGACGGGGGCGCCAACATGCAATGGATCGTGGCGCCGGTGAACTAAGCCCCCGGAAGGATCAAGGGGGCGAGGGCAGGGCCTGATCGAAGCGCAGGGCGCTGCTGGTCTCGCCGGTGCCGGGGGCCGTGCGGCGGAGCACCCAGAGGTGAGTCGCCCCGTCGCTCCAGCGGCTGCGGCAGACGATTCGCTGCACGCGGAGGCCGTTGCGGGGGACTGATTCTTCGGGGAGCTGGTACGCTGTTCCGGCGGGGACGCCGGTCGGCCGGAGAATTCGTCCCCGGGGCAGAATCGGCGTGTGACCGTCGCTGGCGATGGCCGCCGCCAGCTCCAGCGCCACGATGCCGTTGACCGGATCGAGCGCGACAGGCAGCAGAGGGATGAAGGACGCTGGCACGGGTGACTCGATTTGATAGCGAAGCGGTGCCGACGGAGCGGTGGCGACGGCCGGCGCCGCGCCGGAGCGGGCTGCGTCGCGCTCGCGTTGCGGCCGCGGGGCACCGGCGGCGTCTTCGACGACGTGCTCGATTGCCCAGGCCATGTTCGCCATCTCGTCGCGGGCGAAGCGCACTTCCTCGACGGCGCGCCCGGTCTGTAGGGCCTGTCCAGCGCTCGGCGGTACGAGGAAGATGTCGGTCGTGGGACCGGCGTCGCCGCTGCTGGTCGAGAACATCGTCCATTGCCCCGGCCCAGTGAGCGGCAGCCTATCGGCGCGCGCTACCGAGGTCTCGATCCCGAACACGTCGCGGACGACGAGGGAATCGAGCGTGTAGGCGACCCCCACGTTTACGTCGACCGGCAGCATGAACCAGTCGTTGGATTGCAGCAGCATGAACTCGACCAGCGCCAGCCGTGCCAGGTCGCGCTTGTCCGCCTTCAGGTCGCCGAAGTCCAGCATGCCGTCCTCGAAATCCCAGAAGCGAGGGTTCGGCATTCCCTTGAACCGGACGTGCGCCGGAACGATGCTCCTGGTCGTCGTCGGGCCCGGTGGTCCTGACGCCGGGGTGGGGGTCGTCGAGGCGCTGGCGTCGAACGCGCTCCAGTCCATCTGACCGCGGTCGTCGGCGCGAACGGCGAAGGTCGAGGCGCCGCCGGTCACCGCCGCGGTGTATTCGAGCCGAGCCGGTTGCCACGCCGGCGCGTCGTGCAGGTCCCCGATGGGACCGACGGTCGAAGTCACCCACGCGATGAAGGCGTCGAGGACCCCCGGGGGCGCTGGCGGAACGCTCGCGGCCGCCGCCGTCGCGGCCTGAAAGGCGGCGACGCCGTCGATGGCCCGGCCGGCGCACGCGCGTCGAAGCTGGACCTCCGCAGGATCGGTCGGATCATCGGATACGTCGCCGATGGGATAGCGCGCGCGGAACGCGTCGTCGGCCGCGCCCAACTCCGTGAGCAGGCGCGACAGCACCTGACCCAGCTCGATCCGTGTCGCGAGATCCGGCGTGAACGGCTCGCGGGCGAGCTGAGCCTCGATCGGCGCCGCGGTCAACGGGACTGGCGAGCCACCGGGTGCCTGCCACGTGGTCAGCGGATCGGTGCGCTCGGTGAGCGTCACCCAGGCGGGCGATCCGGAATCGACGCCACGGAACTCCCCCAGCTGCCATTGCCGTGTGAGGAGCCACAGCGGATCGCGCACCCGGGCCTGGAGCGGTCCCGTCACGTCATCCGTTTGCGACCGCGGCTCCACTCGGTTCCACCACGTGATCGATGGCATGGTCAGCCCTCCTCGGTTCCGAGAATGACGGGGTCCCGGATCCCAGCGAGCGGCGTCGAGATCGTGTCGTCGCCAGCGTTGGCCGCGAGGAAGATGGCGGGGATGATCTGGGCCAGCGAATCGAGCTGCCCGAGATCGACGGCGCGGAGCTTCGCGAGGTCCAGCGTCTCGCCGACGATCGCGAGGAGCGCCGCGAGATCCCAGGTTGCGCCGGTCGTAGGGGGCACGGCGACGAGGATGGTTTGTGGTGCTTCGGCGCCAGTGTAGGGGTGCTGGAACGCGACACCGGTGTGCTGGCGATCGTCGGGGATCAGCTCGACCCACTCGTCGACGAACAGCCCGTACGCGCTGTCACCGGCGGCGCCGACGCCGGCCCCCGCGGAACTGAGCTGCAACGCCAGCGACAACGTGCCGGACGTGCGCGCCTCGCCCGGATGCGGCGGCAGCGCGATCCACGACGCGCCCGGCAGGTGCGGGAGCTGCGCGAGCTGCCAGACAGGCCACGCCGCGCCGGCCGCGCGCGCCAGGACGTTCAGAGTCCGCGCGCGCGCCAGCGGCTCACGGACGCGGCTGGCCTGCGCGAACCACTGCTCGATCGCGCGCGGCGCCCCGCCGACCATCGACGGGCCGTACGCGAACGCCTGGGATACCTCGGCGCCGGCCGAGCTGTCCGCCGACCAGGTGAAGCCGGTGAGGATGGTGAAGTCGCGGCCGAAGATCGCGCTCGCCTGCGCGATGGCGTCGCCCGGCGTGCTGGCCGCCGCCTTCAGCCGCGCGGTCACCTCGACGAGGACGCTGCGCGCCTGCTCGACGAGCGGCAGCGGCGATACGCCCCCCTCCTGCAGACCGCCGCCGAACGCCGGGAAGGCTGCCGCCACACCGAACGCCGCAACGCGCACGAGGGCATCGCGCAGAGCGAGGGCCTGTGGCGCGGTGGGCGCCGTGGCTGCCGGCACGGCGGCGATGGCTTGCTGCAAGTCGTTCCGGGTCGATCCCAGCGCCGTCACGGCCGTTTGCACCCGCGCACCGCTCTCGGCGGAGTCGAGCTGCGCCTCGGCGGCGCGCGGCGCGTCCTCGGGCAGCACGAGATCGAGCGGTGTCAGGGGGCGCATGCCGCCCAATGCCTGCCCGATCGCGTTCGCCAGGTCCATGAGCTCGGGGACCGTTCGCGTGGTCGCGCGATCCCAGCCGGCATCGGCCGCGTAGACGATGGTGAAGGACGAGCCCGTGGCGTCGGGCGGCGGGCCCTGCGGCAGGGCCGCGTGCAGGACGCGCCGGTCGAGCTCGCTCGCGGCGGGCAGCGTGGCGACCGCGCGCGCGAGCGCCACCACGTCGGAGGCGCACAACCCGAGGGCGTCGAACGTGAGCTCGACGGTCCGCGTTCCGCCGCCCGTTGCCTGGTATTGTACGCGGCAGCGGACCTTGCGCGGATCGCCGAGCAGCGAGGCCATCCACGCATCGAGGCGTGGCTCGCACGCGGCGCGCGCCGAGCGGGCAGCGGGCCACCCGTCGCCGGCCGAGGCAGGCACCGCGGACGGGAGCATGATGGCGACCCGGTGGGTCAGCGCCGTGCCGCCGCGCGGGGCGCGCGCGACGTCGGGATCCGGCGGGCGTGTTCCTTGCGCAAGTGCGTCGAGCCCGGCTGCGCCGGCCATCGTATTGCCGCGAACCGTTTGATGGACCGCCTCGGCGAGCAGCAAGTCCGCCACGGCATCCACGCTTCGATCGAGCCGCGCCAGCTCCTCTTCCAGCACGTCGCGATGAGGGACGCCGACGAGGCCGCCTGGGACGTCGAAGAGCTGCTGCGCCTTCCACTTGGCCCGCAGCGCGAGGCCGTCCACGACGTTCCGGGCCGCGACGGTCTCGGCCGGCTCCCCCGAATCCTCGAGCTTGTTCGCGACGAGCGGCGCGACGCGGCGAATCGGGTCGATCAGCATCTCGACGTGGCGCTCGTGCAGGGCGCGCTCGAGCAAGTATCCGAACACGGCGCCGGCCGGCTGGCCGTTCCGTACGCTGTCGAGCACGAAGCGGCCCGACCGGACCTGCCCCGACGAGAGATCGATGGTGTACGGCGAACCGTTCGGCCCCGCATGCGTGAGGTGCGCGTTGCGCAGGACGGCGGCGGTCATCGCGTGGGCCATCGACGGCGCCTGAATGTAGCCGCCGGCCGTGGCGGTGCCTGCCGCCGCCGGGCGCAGGTCTTCCACCCAGCCGTAGGCGCCGACGAAGCAGCCTGTTGCGGCGCTCTGCTCGGCGGGCGCGGTCCGCATCGCGGCCAGCCGCTGACTCGCGAGCGCCGTTATCCATGCGTCGAGCCGATACGACGCGGCGTCGAGCGACTCGGTGAACAGGCGTTCCAGCTCGGCCGTTGGCAGCGGCGCCAGCGCCGCCAGCGCATCGCGAAAATCGCCGACGCCGGTCAGCGCGCGCAGTTGCTCGTCGTCGCGGTCGAGCAAGGTCGCGATGGCTGTGACGTTCCCGCCCGGCAGCTGCACCTGCGCGTCCAGTCGCTGCCACGGGGTGGGGCGACCCTCCGTCCCGGGCACCACGGCGACCAGCTCGGATTCGCTCCACGCGGCCATCGAGGCCGCCGTGCCGGGCGCGGCATATTGCGCGAGGAGTTGCCCCGCCCCCCAGTGATATTCGGCGAGCGCGCCGTGGCGCAGGAACCGGTAGAGGAGCACGCGCCGCACGTCGGCCGGCCATTCGGCCGGCAGGGCCTCCTGGCGCAGTGAAGCCAGCGTCGCGCCTCGCACCCACGACACGTAGTCGTGCGTGAGGGCATCCCGTTCGGACACCGCCAGGATGTCGACGAGGGGTCCGTGATAGGTCCATGATCGGTCGGCGAAGTTGAGCCCCGTGATCCGCGGGTGCGCGGCGGCGTCCAACCCGAGAGCATCGAGCGCGCCGCGCCCCGTCGCTCCCCGCGCGGCGGCCCAATCGGCGGCCGACCAGTTGAACAGGTGGGCGAGGTTCATGTAGACGGTGTCGCCGACGACGCGGCGAACACGCACCTGTCGCGCGCTCGCGTCCATCGACAGCACGTCGATGAGGTCCTGGTCGGCGTCTGCGCTGCGACCGATGTGCGGCGCCGCGGCCGACGCCGCCAGCCACGAGCCACGGAGCCGCTGCAGCAACGCCGCCATTCGTCGTTCGACGGCGGGCGCGGCGTCCGCCGGTTGCCAGCGCGCGAGCGACGTCACCGGCAGCACACCGTAGGGCACCCGCCCGACCCGCAGCGTCGGGACGGTGCCCCGTGGCACCACCCAGCTCACGAAGTGGCGGCCAATGGCATCCACCGTGTCGCGCCCGAGGAGCGGCGCCAGCATCTGGTCGAGGTAGTAGCCGAGCGTGGCCGGGAACAGCACGCGGTTCATCTGGCGGGCGGGGACCGCCTCGCGCAGGTCCGCCCCGTCCACATGCGCGAAGACGCCTGGGGGCAGCCCGAGCGCCGCGCCGGCGGCCGCCCCCGCGCCGTCCGACGCGGTGTCGCGGGCAGCACCGCGCTCGATCGCGAAGCTCCGCTGGCCGTTGTCGTCGGGCGCAGGATATGCCGAGGGGCTGCCGGCGAGGTTGTTGGTCGGCGTGCCCTGCGGAAGGAACGCGAGCCCCCCGGTGTAGTGATGAGCCTCCAGCAGCGCCGCGAGCCGCGCCGCGCTGGTCGGCGCGTCCATCGTCGTCTTCACGCCGACCACGAGGACACGATCGAAGCCAGTCGCGCCGCCGGCGTCGGAGGGTGGCACGGGCAGACGGATGCCCATCCCGGCGGCGACGGCGGCGTCGAAGTCGACGGTCCACTTCAGCGCCTCGTCGAGCAGCAGCGTTCCGTCCGGGCTGAAGGGGGTCCGCTCGGCGGTGGCCCCGTCCGGCGCGACCGATATCGCCAGCGGTTCGACGATCGGGGCGCCGACCGCGCGCGTGGTCGAGGCGCCGCGCGTGGCCACCACGACGAAGCGGTCGGGCAGCAGCCGCGCCTCGACCGCGCGGCTCCAGCCCGGGGGCTTGTCCATCGGCGGCTGCGCTGGCGGCGCGGACTGGGGATCCGTCGCGCGGACGATCCACGCCGCGCGTGGAGCGGGATAGGTGAGGAGCAACGTGCGCCAGGCCTGCGCATCCTCGTGCCCGGCCGCCGCGGTGGCCGACCAGTAGGCGTGGCCCGCGGCGCGCTCGGCGGTGGCCAGCTCCTCCTCGTGCGCGTCGGCCGAGATCTCATCCGGGTAGATTCGAACCAGGAGCTCCGCGCCATCGGGGGTGAAGCGCGTCTCGAGGCGGACCGGAAGCAGCACGATCGGATAGGTGGCCTGCAGCCGCGAAATATCCTGGTCAGGTTCGGGGGCCAGCCACGCCTCGACGGCGGCGGCGAGCCGCGCCCGCGCGGTCTCCTCGGTCCGCCGAGCGGCAGCGACAGCGTCCGCCTGCGCCGCGGCGGCGGCCGTCGCCGCGCGGAGCTTCGCATCGCCCGGGGGCACGATCCGGGACAACGACGCGACCGCGGTGTCAGCCGTCCGCGCCGCTGCCTGGGCCGCGAGCCGCGCCGCGCGCGCGTCGGCCCATTGCCCGCGGGCGGTATCGAGGGGAACACGGGCGCGCTCGCCGGACGGCATGGCGCTCACGCAACGTCCGCGGGGATCATGCGCGACGCATGAATCAGCAAGCGCGCTGGCTCGCGATACGTGATATGCGCCAGGCTCGAGGCGCGGGACCCGTCCGCCACATGCCAGGCGGCATGGGCGGGATCGACCGCCGCCGTCATGTCGGGGAGGACCGCGGCCAGATCCACATAGGCGAGCGCGGCCAGGCTGGTCGCGTCGGCGGCGAGCTGCGACCAGGCGAGCGCCGGCAGCGCCGTCGCGGGCGCGCCAAATCCACCCGTCGGCGGCTCGAGTCCGAAGCGCGGCTCCGACGGGTGCTCCTGCAAGGCGATGTACCACCCGGCCGCCCCCGTCGCCTGCGACGCCGCGCCGCGCGCCTCGGCCGTCGTTAGCGAGAATCCCCAGAACCCGGCGCCGTCGCCGAGCGTGCCCAGAAATTCGGGTGACCGCTGCGCCGTCGCGTCGGCCGAGACGCTGCGCGAACCATCGGCGTTCCAGGTGGCCGGGACCGCGTAGATCACCAGGTTCGGGTAGCGCCGGAGCAGCTCCGCCCGCAGCAGCAGGACCAGCGCCGACGAATTCGTGCGGCTCGAGTTCTCGCCGAGGGCGGCGGTCTTCGGCCACGCCGCGATCGGGTTGATGTCCGGCGCGGGGAGCTCGGCGGCAGACACGTCCCAGAACTGGCGAAAATAAGTGCCGCGCTGGTCGGTCGGAAACTCATTGAAGAGCAGCGTTCGCGCCATCTCGTCATTGGCGCCCGCCATGAAGGCCTCGATGAAGCGCTCGTTGGTGGCCGCGACCGTCACCGAGTCCTGCGGCAGCGAATCGAGCCCCGTCAGGATCCAGTCGGCCGATAGCTTGAAGAGCGGCTCGTAGAGCGGCTGCGGGAAATCCGGCGCCGCCATCACCGGATCGAGTGAATCCGCCGGGTGCCACGCGCCGCCCGCGACCTGCAGATGCGCTCCGAACGTCGCGGCGATGGTGACCCGAGGATCGACGGCCGCCGCCAGGGCGGTGGCCGTCGCCGCGACGTCGATCGGCGTGAGCACGTCTCCCGCGGCGGGCAGGTGGCTGCCGTCGTCGAAGGCCGCGGCGACCGCCGCGCGAAAGCGCGTGTCCTCCGCGGCCGCCGACGCCGGCAGCGCCCGAAGCGTGCCGTCGGCTTGCAACTCTTGCGCGACGAAACCGGGGCGGCTCGGCGCCGAGCGGACGTCAGCGCCGGTCAAGCTTGCGCCGCGGACGGCGACGCGCCGGTGGAGATCGCCGGCGATCTCGGTCGCGGCGGCCTTGGCCGGCAGTGACGCCCGCACGGCGCCCAGGAACGCCTCGAGCGCCGGGCGGGCGGGACGCGCGACGGCGGCAGGCCACGCCTTCAGCGCGGCGTCGGAGAGCGTGGTCAGTCCCGAGGGCGCAGTCCCCCGACCGGGCGCCCGGTGGCGCGTCGCCACCGCGCTTCTGGTCGAGGCAGCGGCGTTCCAGGTCCGCGTGGGCAACGACGCGAGCGCGGTCACGACGGCCGGGGTGACCCACGCCGGCGCGAGCTCGGCCGCCGCGCGTGCCGGCGTCACCATCGCCGTGGGCGTCGGGGGCGTCGGCGCGATCCGCAGCTGCCCCGCGTTCACGCGCGTGACCACCGCCGATCCCGAGGCCAGCGTCGGACGTCCTTGTCTCACGCCGACGGGCCCGAGCGGCCGGGCCAGCTTGACGTACGCGGCCTGCAACACGCCCGCACGCAAGGGGCTCTGACGAATCAGCGCCTGCGCCGTGACCGCGGCCGCGGCTCCCGACGCCATCAACACCCGCGCGTGCAGCGGTCGGGTCAAGGCCATCACGGACAAGGCCGCTCGTCCCGCCACGCAGCGGTCGTACAGCCGGACTGCCGCCTCGCGCGCGAGCTGCGCGTGCCGGAGGCGCGCGTTGGCCTCTCGGATCGCGTCGACTTGCGCCCAGGCGCCGGCCAGGAGTTGCTGCTGCTCGCGCTGCACGACGGTCCATCCCAGCGCGGCGGCGACGCGCAGCCGGGGATCGGCGTTCAGTTCCTGGAACCAGGGCGGCGGCGCGCCGGGATCGAGGACGCTCGCCGCCGCGTGCCAGCGCGCGTAGAGGGGTGGCGCCAGCGTGCGCGGGGCGCCTGCCTGGCGGAGCCGCTCGGTCGGCAGGTTCAGCAGCGTCGCGAGCGCCGTCGTCCACGCCTGCCGCTCTGCGTGCGGCCAGTTCGTCGACTGCGAATCGAGCGGGCGCAGCGCGCTCTCCAGCGCGAGCGCCGTCGTGGCCGCCGCCGGAAGCCCCATCCCGGCCGCCGATTCGTCCATGGGCCGTGAGCCCGCCGCCGGGGGCAGCGCGCGGGCGACCACCCGCGCGGCCAGCGACGCGAAGTCGCCGCCCTCGCCGGTCTCGAAGCGCCAGCGGTAAAAGATCGGCAGTTCGGCCGGCGCGCCGTCGTTCGCCCACGCCGGGGCCATCGCGTCGAGCGTCGGGTCCGCGGGCAATCTCAGCGCCGAGCGTCGCGTCGCTTCGAACGTGGGCACCAGGAACGCCGTGTAGGCGGTGCGCGTGTCGAGCCGTCGCGGGCACAGCAGGCGCGCCACGGCCCGGCGCGACTCGGCGTCGATCAGGCCTTGCAGCGCGGGCGCGTCGAGCGTTGCGCCCGTGGTCACTCCGGTTGCGGCGTCCAAGTGAACGTGCGCCCACGCCCATAGCTGATCGATCGGTGGAAGCGGCGTCCCGGCCGTCGTGCGCACGGCGGCGTTGGGCCGCGCGGCGCTCGCCGGTTCGACCGCGGCGATCTCGTCGTCGCGCAGGACGATGAGGGCCAGCCAGGGCCGCAAGCGATCTTGCGTGTTCGCCGTCGCGGGTGTGTAGCGCCAGGCCAGGTCCGGCGGGTGCAACTCCAGCAACGGAAACAAGTTCGGCTCGACCTCGAACACGTCCGGTCGCGGCCAGTGGCGGGAGATCGCGCGCGCGTCGAAGGTCGACACGTCACCCGGCCCGAGCAGCGCGAGGTCGACGTCGATGGGCACCGACTCGGGCCCACCCGTGATGCCGACCGTCACCCGGAGGGTCGCGCGCCCGGGGACGGGATCGCCGTCCTTCTGCTCGATGCGGGTCGAGATCCCGCGTCGCAGCCAGGGCAGGAACGCGTACGTCCCGAGATCGCCGCCGCTCATGCCGCGGCCTCGTGCACCGGGATGACCTGAAGCGCGTCGCGGTCACCCGGGTTGCGCGACAGGTGGGCCGCGAGCGCGAGGTAGGCCTCGCCCTTGGTGACCGGCGCGGTGACGTCGACCCTCGGCTGCAGATCCAGGACGTTGGCCACGACGTACGTCTCGGGCGCGATGGACACGAGGGGCGGCTTCCCGGACACGACGTAGCGGCCGACGGCGGCCGCCACGAGCGGCGAGCGCGCGGCTCCGCCCGTCGCGCTCCAGCGCAACTGCGCGCCGCGGTCGAGGGCGTACTTCAGCCCAGACGGGCGCGGGCCGCGATCGTCGACATAGATGTCGCGAAAAACCACGTCCGTCACGTATGGCATCCCCGACGCCATCTGGTCGCCGCCGACCGAGAAGCCCGCGTCGCGATCCTCGAACGAGGGGCGCGAGAGCTTGTCCTGATCGGTGAGGTCCTCGAACTGCGCGGGGGCGAACGCGTCGCGGACGACGTCGAACGGGACCGCTCGACCGCCGAGCGCGACCGTGTCCAGCGTGAACACGTTCTGCGGCGCGGGCACCGCCTCGCCGAACTTCGCCAGCGTCTGGTCGAGCGGCAACAGCCGCTCGCGCATCGTGAGGACGCCGCTCGGCTCGATCAGCACCGCGGGGGCCGGCGCCGCCGCGTCGCCCGAAGGCGTCACGAAGGTCACGGCGGGCGGCACGTTCGCCGGTAGCGCCGACGCCCAGTTGCGGGCGTCGCCGATGGCGTCCCTGAGCTGGGGCCAGGCGTCGATCGGCGGCGCCTCCAGCGCCCCTGCGTCGTCGCCCCAGACGTGATCGAACGACACCCCCACGTCGAAGAACCAAAGCGAGATGTGCGCCTCGCCCTTCGCGTGCCAGGGCGAGGTGCCCGTCAGCGTGGCCTGGAACGATATGCCCATCAGCGTCGTCGTGCCTTCCCGGAGCGCCAGCCCTCCGGAGACCTCGGTCACGAACGAGAACGGCTTGAAGACGAACAGCGCATCGAAGGCGAACCAGCCGTACACGTTGAACGATCCCGACGCCGCGTACAGCTCGGCCAGCGCGCCGATCTGAAACGTGTTCGACGTGACGGCGAGGTAACACTGCGCCGTCATCCGGAAGCTCGCGCTCGACGACAACGCGATGGTCAGGCGCTGGAGCGTGGGGAACCCGGCAGGTGGCTGGAAGTGCGGGTTCAGCCCGCCGATCGACAGCGCGAGGTTGCCGTTCGGTCCCCACTGATACCGGAAGGCCATGTCGCCGTTCACGGTGTACTGCGCGATCCGGGAATCACGCAGGGTGGCGTCGATCGAGAGGCGCTTCTTGCTGGGCTCGACGAGGCCGAGGACGTCCAGGCATAGCGCGACGATGGGCAGTTCCGGTCGCGGCAGCATGACCTTCATCTGCCCGAGCAACGCGATGACGATCGGCGACGGGAGCGTGAGGAGCACCGCGAGCTCGGCGGTCACCAGGTCGAGGCCCCCGCCCCAGGCCAGCTTGAACATCGGGGCGAAGACGTAGCGTCCCTCGCGTGGCGGGAAGATCGCGCGCAGGTCGCTGATGATCGCCGGCGCGTTCTTGATCGGGTCCGGCGGGAACAGCACGTGATCGAGGTTGTGCGCGCGCAACGCCGCCTGCAGCGCGTCGGTGATGAGGTCGCGGTTGATGCCAGCGAGGCCGCCCACGCCGTTCAACGTGAAGCCGAAGCCGAGCTGCACCGGCGAGAACTCGACGCTGACGATGACCAGGAAGGAGTACCCGCGCTCGCCGCCGGGCAGCCTCGTGTCGAGCAGCCCGATGGCCTTGACCTGAACGCCGTAAACGAGCAGCGCCAGCGCGCCCGCGTATCGTCCGCTCGGCTCGTCGTAGTCGAGAAAGCCGCCGCCGCTGATGGGACCCGCGTCGACGCTGACGCCGACGCCGCTCGGCGGCTTGAACCTGACGTCCAGCTCCGCCGGCCCCAGGTTGCCGCCCGCGGAGGGAAACGTCAGCCCGAAGATGAAGCCCAGCCTGGATACGCTCGCGGTCACCGGGCCCAGCGTCGCCGCCAGGCCGGCCGACACCTCCAGCGCGACGCCGTCGGCGGCGAGGGTCGCGATGAGCGAGAGGCCGCGCAGCGCGAACGGCCCGAAGTCGGCGGACGCCGGCAAGAGGATGGTGAGGCTGGTGCTGCCGTCGAAGCGCAGTCCGGTCGCGACGCTCCACGCGAACCCGACGTCGAACGCCGCGTCGATCTGCCGGCCCGACAGCAGGATGTTGATGAAGCCGTCACCCTGGGAGCCGTCGATGACGACGCGACCGCCCTTCAGCGATCCCGTCAGCGCGGGCGCGCTACCGGCGGCGCCGGCGGCGGTGCTGAACGCCGCCGTGACGCCGAGGCCGATCGTCTTGACCTCGAGCCGGCTGCCGCCCGCGGCGCCGAGGATGACGAGCGGCGTACCGGTGTCGCGGGTCAGCGCCGCCTCGGCCTTGCCCTCGAGGGTGACCGCCGGCGACGTCATCACGAAGGCCAACGGCGGGCGCAGCGACGCCGTCAAGCTGGTCGTGAAGCCGCCGCTGGCGGTGAAGCGGGCGGTCCAGCCGGGCGCGGGGAGCGCGACCGTCTCGTCGATCGAACCGCCGAACGGCGCGACGATCGTGAAGTCGAGGCCGGGGAGCGTCGCCGGATCGCCCGTGGGCTTGGGTGTGGGCGTCACGTCGACCACGTAAGCCTCGAGCAGCGGCGGGTTGGACTCGGTCGCCGCGTGGTACGCCGTCGGCACGTCGAGCCGCGCCAGCAACTCGGAGAGCGCTGGAAGCACCTTGGTGCCGTCGAAGCCTGGCGCGCCCCAGTCATAGAGCGACGCGAAGTAGCTGACCGGGTTGTCGAGCAGTGGCGTGATCCGGTCGTAGCGGACGATGCTTTGCTCGAGGGACGCGAGCTCGGGATCCGGGTCGGTCTCGAATGGCCGCCTCCGCTCAACCAGGCCGACCATGGTCAGCGCCGCGCCCACGGCGGGTACCTCGTCGAGGACCTCGGCGGTCACGAGATCGAGGAGCTTGCGCGGAAAGCCGTCGATCAGGTTGGCGATGGCCGCGTCGGTGATCTCGGGGAAGGCGGCGCGGGCACTGTCGAGCGCCGCCGGCAGCGTCGCCAGCTTCGCCACCAGGGCGAGCGCGTTCGTGCGCACCTGCTCGCCGCGCTGGACGATGGCGCCGAGATCCCCTTGTTCAGCTGCGGCCACGAGCTGTTCGACCGCGGCGGGAAGCTGGTCGGCGGCCGACGTGAGCGCGTCGCGGGCCGCGACCACCGCCGGCTGCTGCAGCAGCGCGGGCGGAAGCGCCACCCCGAGCGCGGCCAGCGTCTCCCGCAGCTGGTCGTCCCCGAGGCGCGCGCTCACCCGCGCGAGGACGCGCCCGAGCAGGATGGCCAGCTGCTCCAGCGTGCCGGGCTGATCGCTCATGGAGTCACCCCACCGATGAGGCCGATCTCGGTCCAGGCGTCGCGAATGCCCAACACCGCCTCCTCGAGCGGCACGCCGGCCACGCGCGGCACCAGCCGCGGCAGCTGCGACAGCTCGGCACGTAGCGCTGGGCTGGCGTAGCGACCGAGGATGCGCCCCAGCCGCTCCACGCACTCGGACAGCGACACGCCATCGATCAACATCGGAATCGCCTCCACCGGGACATGAAAGGCGCGGACGATCGCCTGCACCAGCGCCGGGCCGCCGTGCCTTCGCCACAGGGCGGCCACCCTCCGGTTTCCGGCGATGAGGCGCTGGATCTCCACGCGATGCGCCCGCCACGGGGGCGGCAGGCCCAGGCGCTCGATCATCCCGTCGGTGAGCAGCGGCCGTGGCGCGGCCGCCGAAAGCGCGGGGTGGGTGGCGTTGTCCGCCGTGCGCGCGACGGCCGCCGTCTGCACGTCGTCGATGGCCGTCGCGGAGGGCACGTCGACAGCGACGCCGGCGTGGGTCTTCAATTGGTCGAGCACCCAGGCTATCGGCGCCGCCACCCCGTGGATGTCGTGCTCGCCGTCGACGGTCAGCTCGTCGTACAGCACGCCGACGACGAAGTTCGCCGCGTCGACGACCACCGCGCCTCGATCGGCGAACTGCGAGAAGTACAGCACCTGATCGGCCTTCGCGGCGTTCGGGTTCGGCTTGATTATCATCCGTTGCTGTCCGTCGACCACCTCGATCTTGGTGATGGTCCCGCCCGTCAGCCCGCTGCCCCCACCGCTCTTGACGACGGCGACCCCCGCTCCCTCGCCGGGCCCGAGGCTCCTCGATCCGGACAACAGCCCGACATGGATGACTTCGGACAGCCAGGGCTGGCCCGCGCCGAGGGCCACCAGGCCTGCCTGCGGCGTCTGGTCGGCGTCGCCACCCTTGAAGAAGGTTCCGACGGTGTTGCTCGTGCAGTGCGAGCAGTGGCCTGTGTTGTCCGGTTGTCCGATCTGCGTTTGCGCGTTCGGTGTGAGCGTGCCGCCCGCGCTGAGGGCGCTCCACGCCGTCAGGATATAGGCGGGGCCAGGCTGGTTGGGATCGGTGACGACGCACCCGAGCGTCGACGCGTTCGCCGAGCCCAGCATCGGCGCCACGAGGATCGGCGCGCCCCCGGGCAGCGGGCGATAGTAGCCGTGGTCGCCGCGGGCGATCTGATCAGGGCCGCTCATGTGGGGTTTTCCGCCGGGAGGCGGCACGACCTCCGGAGCCGAAGCGCCCGCCGCCGGTTGCGCGACCTCCAGGTCGAGGTGGTCCACCTCGTTGAAGCGGCGCAAGATGGCGCCGATGGGCGTGGCGTAGCCGGCGCCCTGCGTGAGGCTGGTGCTCGCGTCGTCGGTGCCGTGCAGCAGGGCGACGACCTGGTTGGCCGCGTTGACCACCGCCGAGCCGGAATCACCCTCGGCCCCGAACGCCAGCCGCTCCCCGGGGCTCGCGTCGGGATTGGCGTTCGGTCGAATCAGCAGGTTCCCCTTGCGGTCCACCGGCTTGCCGTCGACGTAAAGCGCCCGGATCTCGAAGTCGATGCACACGACGACCCCGCCCGACAACCTGGTCCGCGCGCCTCGCTTCATGACCTGATACTGCTGCGTCAGCATGTCTTCCAGCGTGACGTCGTACGCACCGGCGAGCGGCGACGGCATGTCCTTGACGTTGGGCAGCCAGCTCGTGCCGGGCTTCAAGCGGGCGATCGCCGCGTCCCGAATCGCCTCGTCACCGCCGGCGGCGACGAGACCGATCCAGTTGGACGCGAGCCAGTCGTCGTCCGATGGCTCGCCGAAGTGCTGGGGCGGGGGACTGACGATGCGGCGCGCTCGCGAGAGCTTGCCGCTCACCGACACGACGTGGTGGTTGGTCAGCGCGTAGATCGCGGTCGCGTCGTCGCGGTCGCGCAGGAAGCAGCCGAGCGTGCCCAAGCCCGGCTTGCCTTCCGCGGCGATGCTCACGCCGCCGACGAGTGGCTCGGCGGCCGGACCGAGCTCCGGCTGGTTTCCTTCCGGCGACGACGCGCCCGGGACGGGGCCCGTCGGAATGTCGATCTTCAGGTCGATCTTGTCGATGGGCACACCCTCGAACGACGTTGGGATGTCGTCGTCCGGCGGCGGTTGCCCCTGTTCCGCCGGGACGAGGCTGATCACGATCGCCACCTCGCCGGTGAGGGCCCCGTTCACGCGATGCGCCCCCAGCCCGACGCCGTCCACGCTCTCGAGCTTGAACAGCGCGCTCGCCGCCCGGCCCCTCAGCGCCCGGTAGTCGCTCTCGGTCATGCCGACCGAGTATCGACGCGGAGCGCGCCCGCGCACAAGGGCGTTCGGGCAGTGAGGTCTTGGAGGCGTCGGGGCTCGCCGGGTGACGGCCGGACCCGCAGGGGATAGCCTCTGGCAATGACGAAGCCCAGGCTCACGTATTTCGATCAGGCCGCCAGTCGCGGCGAGGAATGTCGACTCGCGCTGTGGATCGCGGGCGTCGACTTCGAGGACAACCGCATCCCGCAGAGCGCGTGGCCCGCGCTGAAACCGACGACGCCGTTCGGCAGCCTGCCGGTGTTCGAGCTGCCGGGCAAGGTGCCGGTCAGTCAGTCGAACGCCATCCTGGGGTACATCGGACGCGCGCACGGGCTGTTGCCCGGCGACGCGTGGGAGGCCATGCGGCTCGAGTCGCTGCTGTCGGCCACGGAGGATCTTCGTCACGCCGTCGGCAAGACCTTCGGCATCAAGGACGCGGCCGAGCTCGAGCGGCGGCGGGCCGAGCTGGTGGCGGGCCCGCTCAAAGTGTGGGGCGCCAACATGGAGAAGCAGATCGTCGGTCCCTTCGCGGGCGGCGCCCAGCTCAGCGTGGCGGACATCAAGCTCTTCGTCGTGCTGGGGTGGTTCAAGAAAGGCGTGCTCGACCACATTCCGGCGGACGTCTTCGCCGTTCATCCCAAGCTGGAGGCACTGTTTGCTGCGGTGGGGGCGCACCCGAAGGTGGTCGAGTGGTACGCGCGTCCGCGTTGAGGCTGTGTTGCCTGACGTCACTCGCTTGGTGTGGCGGTCAGTCTCGTCTTGGAGTGTGTTCCGAGCCGGCCACTTCGGGTGAGCTTCAAAGGGATGACCTTCCTCGCCTCGCAATTGGTTTGTCCGTCACGGGCGGGTTGTCGTTTGGACGCTTCCTGCCAGCCACGACAACCGATACTCAGGGTCTCATACCGGTGCGTCCTGGAGCTGGGCTGAGCGCGCAAGCACATTGGCGCGTCGATCCGCACTGGGCTACCGGTCTCTCCGCAGGAGTGCTGGGGGTGGCACATCAGGAAGCAAGCTCGACGCGATGGTGGAGTTTCGAGGGCGCCGTCCGCTATTACCCGAGCGGTCATGGGAGGCGACTGAGCCCGCGCGAGGGTGGGGATAGGCCTTGGGCCGGGTTTCGGGTTGAATCCACGCGATGCGCACGCCGAACCTCCGATATCGCGCGCTCGTGGCAACCGCGATCGCCGCCCTGGCCAGCCCGTTTGGGTCTCCCGACGCGGCCGAGAAGAAGCCGAACAAGTTCAGCGTCGAGAAGTGCCAGGGCATCTTGCGGGCCAACAACGAAGCCACGCGGACGCTCAAGGCCATCATGGTGGCGACCAAGGTCGCGTCGTGCGCTGACTTCGCGCTCGATGGCCGCGGGAGGACCAGGCTCTCCTCCATCAGCCTCGACGGGCAGGGCCTCACTGACCTCGCTCCTTTTCGATTGCTGAATTTTGGCGACGGTGAGATCGACCTCTCGAACAACAACGTGTCGGATGTCCGGCCCCTGACGGGCTCCGAGGCGAGCCGGCTCGTTCTATCCCACACCAAGGTCACGGATGCGGCGGCGCTCGCGGCCCTCGGCATCCCGAGCCTGGTCCTCGACGGCGACCAGATCGACGACCCCGAGAAGCTGGGGGCGCGGAGCCTCGACGCCTTCTTCTCCATGCGCGGGAACCGGTCGGGCCGGGGCGCTGAATACGACGCGGCCCTCGAGGCGATGTACCGCTTCTATGCTCTGTTCGCCGGCGGGACGGCCCCGGAGCGCCGAGCGAAGCTCGAGCTCGACGTCATGCGCTCGGTGCTTGCCCCGAGGCTGACCAAGTACATCACGCTGAAGGACGTCGGCGTGGAGACCGTCTTCCACGACGCCGAGCGCTTTTACCGCGGCAAGAGCGAGATCTACTACCGGATCGACCTGGGCACGTTCAAGGCCGAGAAACAGCACGGGCAACTCGTGGCCAGCTATGCGCTGAGGTACGGCTGGAAGGACGAGGAACTGATGGTCGCGGATCCACAGGCGGAGAAGTATCGAGACATGCGTCGATACAAAGAAGTCAGGGCGCAGGTTGACGTGGTCTTCGATCCCGACGTGCACGTCGTTTCGTACACGGAGAGCTACCGGCGAAGGAAATTCCCGGTGGTCAAGGCGACGTGGGGAACCAGGAACCTCGCGGAGGCTGTCGGCTTCCTGGCGGGAGAGAAGCGGACCCAGGAGATCGCGAAGGTGATCATCCCGCGAGGGGCAATCGTCGAGGACAGCTTCGACGACCTGGCCGTATCCGGATCGAAATACGACATCGACGACGATTTTCACCGGGTCCTCTTCAACGGGCAGCCGCTGTGGGCCCGCGTCTCCAAGTCAGGCGATGGAAAGAAGGAAGGGGAGCTCTACATCGATCGTGATGTTCCCTGACGACCCCGGGACCTGCAGCGCACCCGCTTGGCCAAGCCTGTAGGAGTGTTGCAGCGCCCGTTCGCGTCGGGGATGCTGCGGGCATGCCCGAGCCCTTGATTCAACACGTCTCCGACACAGCGTTTTTGGTCGCCGAGGCCCGCGCGCGGGAATCCGAACGAGCGGAGGCGCTGTTTGACGATCCGCTGGCCCGCAAACTTTCGGGCGACAAGGGCAAGGCCATTGCCGCCTCCTTTCACCCGATGACGGCGTGGACGGTCGTGATGCGGACATTGGTCATCGATGCGTTCGTCAGGCAGGCGGCAGCCGCGGGCATTCGAACCATCGTGAACCTGGGCGCCGGACTCGATACGCGCCCCTACCGGCTGGATCTACCGCCTGAGCTGCACTGGATCGAAGTCGACTACCCGGACGTCGTGGCCTTCAAGAACCGGCAACTGGCCAATGAAACGCCGCGCTGTCGGCTGACGCGCGAAGGACTCGATCTATCGGTGACCCAACAGCGGCGCGGGTTGCTCGAGCGGCTGGCGGCGGCCAGCCCCCGCATCCTGGTGCTGACGGAGGGGGTCATCCCGTATCTCACGGAGGAGCAAGTGGGGGCCCTGGCGGACGACCTGCACACGACGCCCCAGATAGCCGGTTGGATCGTGGACTACGTGTCACCCGAGAGCCATGCCCACCGCGATCGTCGGGTGGGAAAACAGATGGCGCGCGCGCAGTTCAAATTTCGTCCCACGGATTGGTACGCCTTCTTCGCCCGACATGGCTGGCGGGTGCGCGAGCTGCACTACCTGGCCGACGAGGGCCAGCGGGTCGGGAGGCACGCACCGCTGCCGTTTCTGGCGCGCCTGGTCATGGCGACGCTGGGACGCCTGGCGCCCGCCGAACGGCGCGACGCCTTCCGCAAGTTCATCGGTTACGCCTGGATGGAAAAGGACGTCGGTCGGACGCACGCGTAGCATACGATCGTGCCACGCGTTGACGCCTAGATGCATACGATTTACGATTGATCGTATGCGGACCACGCTCGATCTCCCCGCCGCTTTGATGGACGAGGCTCAGAAGATGTTGGGCTTCAAGTCCAAGACCGACACCGTGGTTCTCTCGCTGACCGAGCTGGTCCGGAGACGCCGGATCGAGGCGTTGAGGGGCCTGCTCGGCCGCGTCGATCTGGATCTCGATCTCGATCGGTCGCGCCGCCGGCCCCTCCCGGCGCCCGACTCGTCGCGGCCGCGACGGCGTCGCACGCGCGCATGATCGCCGTGGACACGTCGGTCTGGATCGACTTCTTTCGCGGCCGGCAGCCTCTCGCCGATCGGTTGTCCGAGGTGCTCGATCGCGATCAGGCAGCGTTGCCGGTTCCCGTGCGCATCGAGATCCTGAGCGGCGCTCGCAGGGCGGAACGTCCTCGGCTGGCCCGGTTGCTCAGTGCCCTGCCGCTGCTGCTTCCGACTGACCAGACCTGGCGTCAGATAGAGACCTGGGTCGCCACGGGCGCCGCCGCCGGTCACCGGTTCGGAGTCGCGGACCTCCTGATCGCGGCGATCGCCACGGAAAACGGCTGCTCGGTCTGGTCTCAGGACGCAGACTTCGCGCGGCTCTCGCGGCTCGGGTTAGTGTCGTTGAGCGACGGCGTTGCTTAGAATTCGCTCCGTTCGAAGGCGGGGGAGTGGCGCGGATCAAGGGATGAGATCGTGTATCACCGTGTTCCACGTGTCGGCCATCTTCTGGAAGCCGGCGATGTTTGGGTGAAGGCGGTCGTACATCAACGTGGTCCGGTAGGACTTGTCGGACACGAAGGCGTTGTACATGTCCACCAAGGCCACGTGCTTGCCCGCGTCCGTGCGCGCCTTGACGACCGCGGGAATCGCGGCGTTGTACGTCTCGATGCGTGCGTTGAGCGGGTCCTGCATCGTGGGCGTGATCTGCGCGACCACGATGAGCGTGTGCGCGTCGAGGGCGATGATCGAATCGATGAGCGCGCCGAGGCGCGTGGGGACGTTCGGCAAGTCGATGCTGTTGTCGACGTCGTTGGTGCCGATCATCAGCAGCACGATGTCAGGGTGGTAGGCCGGGATGCTCGTCATCACGAATGGGGCGATGCCTTTGTGGGCGGGCGCCGGCAACGGCTCGTCGTCGATCGTGTAGGCGCTGTGTCCCTCGTGGTGCTGCGGAAACGGAACGCCATCGACCGTCGCGGGGCCGTTCACCGCGCTGCCGACGAACGTCAGGTGCTTGCCTTCCTGATGGGCGCGCGAAAAGAGCGGAATGCGATAGCCGCCCCTCTGGGCCAGGTACCCGTCCGTGATCGAATCGCCGAACGGCATGATCTTGCAGTCCGTCGGAGCCGGTGGGCATGGATTGTAAGTCGCGCTCGAACCGCCCCCGCCGCCGGCGCCGCCGGAGCTGCCGCCGCTCGCCCCCGCGCGGCCCCCTGTTCCCGTCGCGCCCGCGCCATTGCCGGCCGCGTTGGTTCCGCCGATTCCCGTACCGCCTCGGCCAGCACCACCACCCGCGCCACCCGCCCCGGTCGCGCCCGTGCCTCCCGTCCCCACGCCGCCGCTTGCGGCCCCGCCGCTCCCGGGCGAGCCCCCCGTCGCGCTGGCGCCGCCGCTCGAAACGGGGGTGCTTCCTCCACTTGCTCCGCCGGAGCTGGCGGCTTGTCCGCCGGTCGACGTTCCGCCCGTACCGCCTCCGACGGCGTCGCCCGCGCCTCCCGACTGCCCACTGCCGCCCGTCCCACCAGCGGCCGCGTCGCGGGGGTCGCCAGACTGGGAGGCGCCTCCGCAAGCGATGGCGAACGACAAGGTGGCCGCCAGGGCGGCGAACACGAGCCGAGCAGAAACCCGGTGCCAGAGAGTTGCCTTCATCATTCTTGCTCCAGGAGGTGCGAAGAAACCGCGAGCACGGATTGACCCGGGTCGAGCCCCGAGCCGAGCGCCGATGTTACGACACAAACGACACTAACGGCGCTTCATCTCGATGACCATCATTTCGAGCGGCTGGTCTGACTCGTTGGCGTCGCCGTGCAACCTCCCGGGAGGATCGGCGTCGAGCCAGTATGCTTTTCCTGTCTCCAGGGCCAGCTTGTGCGAGCCGCCGTCATCCTGCGGGATCATGAGCGTCCCGCCCTTGAGCGCGACCACCACGCGGCCGTGTTCGTGCCTGTGCATGCCCAGCCTCTGGTGCGGCGCGAGGATGGTCTTCCAGACCGTGACCGATGTGTTCTCGAACTGAGGGATCAACGTTTGCGATCGCTCTCGAGATCGATCTGCCGCTGCGCCGCTTCCTGCCGCCGCCCCACTGCCGACCCACCCGAGGAGGGCGCCGCAGATCAGGGCCCCGCAGGCGATGAGGGCCACCCGGTTGTTTCGCATGCGTTAAAGTGTACGGGAGATGCGGGTCATTCCAGCCGCCATCGTGGCCGCCGCGCTGGGCCTCGCATCGTGGTCGGCCGCCCAGGAAGCATCGGCCTCGTCGTCGGTTCACGACATCGGGATCTTCTCCGATCTGGACGGGGCCGTGCGAATCACGCTGCCTCGTCGGGTTGACGCCGCCAGGACGCGGGTGCGACTCGATGAGGCGCACGGCACGGTGGTGCTCTACGAAGGGGACTTCCCGCTGAAGGTCTATGCGCTCGCGGGATCGCCGCCCCGCGGAGCGACCTCGGCGCCGTCGGTGGTCGCGCTTCTCGCCGCCGCCGACGCCGCGGAGGCGAGCCGCCTCGTCTCGAGCCGCACCGCCGTCGACCGGGTTCCGCCGACCCGCGGCGCCAGTCCCAAGGACGGTGACAGCGACGGTGACGGTATTCCCGATTCGCTGGATATCCTGATGGGCGCGCGCAAGCTGGTGCTGAACCGGGCCAAGTACACGGAGGGCTATGTGCAGCTCCCCTACCCGAAGGGCGACGTTCCCCGCGCCATCGGCGTCTGCAGCGACACCATCATCCGCGCCTATCGTAACGCCGGCATCGATCTACAGAGTCGCATCGCCGAAGACATTCGAGCCGCGCCCTCCGCGTACCCGGGGATACGCCGGCCCGACACCAGCATCGATCACAGGCGCGTCAAGACGCTGTTGACCTGGTTCCTGCGCCACGTTCCCCAGGTCAGCGAGGGGCCAGGGCGTCCTGGCGACGTCGTCTTCCTGGATACGTTTCCGAGTCGGCCCGGGCCCGACCACGTTGGGATCATCTCGGATCGGACGGCGCCAAGCGGCCTGCCCTTCGTCATCAACAACTGGACGGTTGGCTACGAGGAAGGCGAGATGGACCTGCTCCCGTCGATCCGGGTCACGCACCGGTTTCGAATGCGATGAGCCCGTCTCGTCGCCGGTTCTTGACGAGCCTCGCCTTGACCGCGACCGCGCCCGGAATCGCGGCGGCACGATCGCGGGAGCGGGTCGGAGGCGGGCTCGCCGCTCCGATTCTCTCCGACGACCAGGTCATTCGCAGTGTGGCGGGCATTCGCCCCTTCAGACGCGGTGGCCCGCGCATCGAGCGGGAAGATTGGGCTGGCAAGACCATCGTTCACAACTATGGCCACGGCGGCGCGGGCTTCACGCTGTCGTGGGGCAGCGCGAGCGTCGTCGCGGGACTCCTCCGGGGCCTCGCGCGCGGGACGGAAGTGGCTGTGCTGGGTGCCGGGGTCGTGGGCTTGTGCACCGCGCGCGTGCTGCAGGAGCGGGGGTTTCGCGTCCGGATCTATGCCCGAGAGCTCCCGCCGCACACGACCTCGGACGTCGCCGGCGCCGAGTGGTCGCCCGACATCGTCGATCGCGGTCCCACCCGCGAGCTCCGACAGCGCTTCGACCAAATGCTGGCGCTGTCACTGCACCGCTTCCAGTCGCTCGTCGGCTCGCGATGGGGCGTGCACCGGCGACCGATCTACGAGGCGGACGGCGTGCCGAGCGGCCTCGACGAGCTGCCCGCAGGGCTCCTGCCGCCGCCCCGGCGGTTGGCTGCGCTGCCCTTCGCGCCCACGCGGTCAGCGCGGGTCTATCAGACGCTGCTCATCGAGGCCCCGATATTTCTCGCGACCCTCGTGGAAGAAGTCAGGCGCGCCGGCGGGATGCTCGAGCCCCGCGCGTTTACAACCCCACGCGAGCTGCACGATCTTGGCGAGGCCGCGATCGTGAACTGCCTCGGACTCGGCGCGGGCGCATTGCTCTCGGACAAGGCCGTCATCCCCATCCGGGGTCAGCTCGTCCACATCCGACCGCAGGCGCTGTCCTACCTGCTGGATCACCCGAACGGATACATGGTGCCGAGATCCGACGCCCTCGTGCTCGGCGGAACCTTCGAAGAGGGCATCGCCGATGCGCGCACCGATGCCGCGACCTGCGCGCGCATCCTGGCCGACAATCGCCGGTTCTTCCGCCCGAGTGGGGGCCTGGAATAGTTGTTGTCGAGGGGCACGGGCACGGATGGCCTGTGGGCACCGCCGTAGGCATTCGATCGATTGACGGTCATACGTCGTGTCGAATCGAAACCTGGCTAAATGATGTTGGCCACACGATTGGCAGGAAGCCGAAAGACATCGCCACAAGGTGGGCGCGTCAGCGCCCGTAGCCTGCGCCGATGATGTTGAGCTGGACGGCGTCATCGGTTGCGCTCGACGAGGCGCCGGAGGTCATGCAGCCTTCGAAGAAGTTTCCCTGAGCGGCGTTGCTGTTGTCGCCGCCGATCCCCAGGATGATGGCGCCCTCCTTCTTCATGGGATTGTAGCCATTGGCGGGACGCGCGCCGTTGTACATGGTCGTCAGGGTCCCCGACTGCCCATTGCCGCCCTTGATCGCAAAGCTCCCGGAGTTGCCAATCACCATGGCCGTCACGTAGGCGGAGGTCAGCGGTGTGTTGGTCGCGGTGGGCCCGAAGTCTTTTCCGGCAAACAGACCGTTCTCGAGATCCGCCATCACCCAGGGGCCTGCGCCGGTGCCCTTGCCCCAGTTCGTGCAGTTTCCGAAGTAGATCGCCTCCATGGTGCCGGCTCCGTTATCCAGGTTGTTCAGCTCTGCGTTGCCATAATCGAAGCAGCACCCAGCATTGTAGTAATTGCCACTGGTCACCATGTACATGGACTCGGGCTGGTCCTTGACCGCGATGCCCGAGGTCTTGTCGTTGCGATAGCCGACACCAGCCGGAATGTGAACGCCGTAGACCATGTGCCCACCGACGGTCACCTTCAGCGCGTTCGCGACGGCCTCGCTGTCCGGCGTGTTCTTGGCCCCGCCCGCCGGCGCCTTCGTGAGGTGGTTGCCCTTCCCGGATTGGTCATAGATCACGGAGATGGTGCACGTCGTGCCGGAGCAGAACGAATCCTGCGCCGCGGCGTCGGCGAAGCCTCCGGCGGTCAGCACGCCGATGTCCTTGGTCGTGTTGTCCGACGCGCGCCTGACCTGGTAGAGGCTGCCGCTGTACGCGCCGGAGAGCGCGCGCACCGTGCTGTGTGCCGCCACACAGGGGGCATTGCCGGCTGCATAGATGTCGCAAGGCCCGGTCACGGCCGCCGTGGCACCGCCCAGGCCGCTCGTTCCGCCCGCACCACCCCGACCAGCGCCGCCGCCAGCGCCGGCACTGGCCTGGGCCCCACCGGCTGAAACGGCCCCACCCGCTCCTGCCGCTCCGCCCGTGCTCGTGCTTCCCCCGACGGCGACGGCGCCGCCCGTCGCAACCGAACCGCCTGGACCGCCGCCGCCCCCCGCGCCCGCTCCGCCAGTGCTCGTCTTTCCCCCGGTGGCCGTGCTGCCGCCGGTGGCAATGGTGCCACCCGTCGCAATCGAGCCGCCTGAGCCCGCTGCGACCGAGCCGCCGCTCCCGCCGGACCCTCCCGTGCCAAGGCTTCCCCCGGTTGCAGTTCTGCCTCCGGTGCTCGTGACCCCTCCCGTCGCCATCGAACCACCGGATCCGTCTTGGCCGCCTGTTCCTTGCCCCGCGGTGCCACCCGAACCAGAACATGCCAGCAGCAGAGCACCGACGACTCCGGCGAGCGGTAACGTTCCCGCAGATTGAAGCGTTTGTTTGCGGCCTGGCGCAGGGAGCATCATTTTCAAGATTCCTCTCGCTGAAGACGTCAGTAAACGCCGCGAACCGACCACGGATTTCGCCCAAGGAGTGACGAAGCTTTCGACGAGCGGCCACACTCTCGCCGGAAAGCGAGGGCGGGACAACCCTCACGTCCCCTAATCCCGGTCCCCGTTCGGCGCAACCGCCGTGAGACGTGGGTCACACTTTGATGTGGATCACATCCAAAACTCGGGTGTAGCGTTTTGCTATGGCCCATCAGCTCGACCGATTGGGGGGTAAGCACGTGGGCCGCGCCTGGAGTCACCGGACCCGCGGCGCGGTCGGTTGGCGCTCACCCGTGATGGTGGGGTTGCTGGTGGCGAGCGTCGGTTGTACCGGGCGCATCAGCAGCAGCAATGGCCCGTCCTCGGGCCCCGGGCCATCGGGGACGCCAAAGGGCAGCGGCGGATCTGTGGCAGGCAGCGGTGCCGCGACCGCGTCGACTGCGGGATCGGGTGGCGCCCCGGGTCCGGTCGGTCCGTCGGGGGCGGGGGCGGGAACCGCAGCCGGCGTGGCCGACGGGTCGGCGTTCTTCCCCGGCAGCACCCAGGGGGCGACGGCGACCCGCATCTGGCAGCTCACCCCGGCGCAGTACATCACGACCATCAGCGACGCGCTCGGTGTCCCGCTGGATCTGCCGCGAACCCTGCCCACCGTGCGCGAGGATCATTTCCTGAATGACGCCACCGCGCTGGCGGTGTCCGACGTCTCGTTCGCGAACCTCGAGGAGGACCTGCGCGCGGCGTTGTTGACCCAGCAGGCCGCCATCACCTCTCGGCTCGGCTGCACTGTAGCTGCGCTCAACGCCGACTGTGCCCAGACGTTCCTCACCGGCGTGGCCACCGTCGCCCAGGGCCTCGCCACCCCCAATGTCGCGCCGGCCCTCGCGGTGTACAACGCCCTCGCCGTCAAAGCGGGCGCCCGCGCCGCGCTCGACGACGCGATCCTCGCGGTCTTGATGTCGCCCTCCGTCATGTTTCGCACCGAGCTTGGTCCGCAAGACGGGACCGCGGCGGGGATGGTTTCGTTGACCCCCGCCGAGCTCTCGCGTGCGCTGTCCTACGCCATCACCAACGGTCCCCCGGACGCGACGCTGCGTGGCCACGCCGCGGACGGGACCCTCGCGAACCCGGATGTGTTCACCGCCGAGCTCAACCGTCTGCTGGCGTCTCCGCGCGGGCAAGATGGCATCAAGAGCTTCCTCGTCGACTGGTCGGGCCTGGCCAGCTACGGCGGCCTCGAGAAGGATCTGCTGCTGTTCCCCGAGTTCACGCCCGAGCTGAAGCAGGCGATGCTGCAGGAGACGATGACGTTCATCGACTACATCCTGCGCGAACGCGGGGGGAGCTTCTACGATCTCATGACGCTCCAGCAGAGCTACGTGGATCCGCAGGAGGCCGGCATCTACGGGCTCGCAGCGACGGCGCCAGCCGGGCAGATGACGACGCTCCCGGCCGGCCAGCGCATGGGCCTGTTCACGCAGCCGGCGGTGCTGTCGATGATCTCCGATCCGGCGCTGTCCGGGGTCATCTTCCGGGGCAAGTTCGTGCTCGACCGGTTGCTGTGCCTGTCGCTGTCTCCGCCCAAGGACATCGTGGTCGAGTTCCCGGACTTCGCCGCGCTTGGCCTGGGGCCGGATTCCACCGTGCGACAGCGCCTCTCGACGGTCGAGAACATCGCCGCCTGCGCCGGCTGCCACAAGCTGATGGATCCACCGGGATTCGCCCTGGAACACTATGACGCCATCGGGCGGTACCGACCCGACGACCAGGGCAAGCCCATCGATGCCTCGGGCGCGCTGGCGTTCACCAGCTACACACAAGCGCCCTTCATGGACGCGACGGAGATGTTCAAGACCATGGCAAGCAGCCCCGAGGTCCGCGCCTGCCTGACCCGACAGGCGTTTCGTTACGTGTTCGGACGCGCCGAGACAGCGACCGACAATCCGGTCCTGAGCAAGGCCTACCAACAATTCGTCAGCTCCGGGAACGTGGGCGCTCTGGTTCCCCAGCTCGTCAGCTCTTCCGCCTTCGCGCTCCGAGAAAGGACCGCACCATGAAAGCGTTCAGTCGGCGCTCGCTGATCAAGGGCTTCGGGGCCGCCGGGATGTTGGCCTATCCGCTGCTGCGCGCGCGACGCGCCAATGCCGCGCCGATTCGGCGCTTCATCACCTTCTTCTCCTCGAGCGGTGTCCGGCAGGACACCTACTTCCCCAACGGCACCGCCGGAACCTTCGCCAGCGGGAGCTACAACGTCGACGGCAAGACCCTGGACGTGCTCAAGCCGCACCTCGCCGACATCATCATCACCAAGGGCATCCAGATTTATGGAGGTTACGGCGGCGACGACCACGACAACGGCGCGGTCGCGCTGATGACCGGAAACAAGGTGCGCGACTACAAGCAGACGCCGTACGCGCTCGGCGAATCACTGGACCAGTATCTGGGCCGGCAGCTGGGAACGGCGACGCCTGAGCCCACGTTGTTGCTGGGAACGCGGCTGCAGCGAGATCGCCCGTCGAAGTGGCTGTCCTTCGACCAGACGGGCAACTACAAGGCCTACAACGAGGATCCGTACGCGGTCTACAAGCGACTGTTCCAGGGCGTGCTCGGCACCTGCGCCGCGTCCCCGACGCCGGTGGAGAACCCGGCACAGGACCTGATGAACCTGCGGCGCCAGAGCGTCCTCGACTCGGTGCTGACCGAGTCCGGCGCGCTCAAGCGCGCCTTCGGAATGGGCTCCGCCGAGCTGCAGAAGCTGGAGCGCCTGGAGACCGCGATCCAGAGCGTGGAGCGGCGCCTGACGACCGTCGTCGCCGACACCGCGTCGGTCAAGACGTGTCAGACGGCGAAGACCACCTTCGAGACGACGAGCCCGGTCGCCATCACCGACCCCAACTTCCCCGCGCTGACGACGATGAACATCGACCTCATCGCGCTGGCGGTCGAGCTGGACGTCACCCGGGTCGTCACCATGATCCTGACCCAGGGCGGCCTGAGCGGCCCGCCGATGACCTGGCTCGACTACAACGGGCAGCCCCTGAACGAAGCGCATCACCCCATCTCGCACGGCGAGCAGCGGGGAGTCTCGGACTACCTGACGAAGCTGTTGAGCGTCGATCGCTGGAACTTCTCGCAGTTTGGCTATCTCATCGACAAGCTGAAGGCCATCGACGAGGGAGGGTCCACCGCGTTCGACAACTCGGTGGCGTGGTTTGCCAGCGACTGCGCGGACGGCAAGGCGCACACCCATACGGACATGCCCTTCATCATCGCGGGCCGCGGCGGCGGTGAGCTGCAGACCGGCCGCTACGAGATGCTTCAGGGTAGCCCGTACCACAACCGGTTGCTGCTGACGTTCGCTTACCTCATGGGGCAGAACCTGACCTCGTGGGGGTTGGCGGATATCTCCGCGGGCGGGCCGCTGCTGCTCTGAATTGCCTCGCCGGGCGATGCCCGCCACGGCACCCGCGCGTCAGGCGCCGTGTCCGGCCCCGAGGATCGCGCGACGGAATCGTTCGTAGTCGAATTCTCCGTTCGTCCGGTCCGCGGTGTGGCAGCCGAGGCAGGTGGTCATCTCCACCTGGCGGTGCGTCGTGCCCTTCTTGTCGGCGCTCGTGACGTGCTCGAGACCCGGTCCGTGGCACGACTCGCATCCCACGTTCTGCAACCGTTCTGTGGCCTCACCGATGTTCGCCGTCCCGCCTGGCTGGAGAAAGCCTGTCGTGTGGCAGCCCACGCAGGTGGGATCGCGGTCGCGATGTCCCTTCGCGAGCGCGGCCAGGGCGCGGGCGTGCTTGGTGGTCTGGAAGAAGCGCCACTCGCGCTCGTGGCAGCCGGCGCAGGCCACGCTGCCGGCGTACGTGCTGGCGGGCGCCGGCGTCGCCGCTGCCGCGGGCTGGACCGCCGCGGGCACGGGCGCGTGGGGGTCGCGCATCTCGATGCCGACGGGCAACGCCGCCGCGGCCCGCCGCGTGCTCTCGGCGTTGTAGGCGGCAACCAGCTGCGCGACGCCCGGGTGATCGGGAAACGATTCGTCGAGCGGGATGATCCTGTTCTCGTACCAGCTTCCATGAACCGCCGCCGGTAGTTTTCGGGCCGCCTCGGCCGCGCGAACCAGGGCGTCGGTGATGCTCTTGCGTCGCACCAAATAGAAGTCTCGCATCCGACCGTTCGGGTCCTCGGCGGCGCGGCGCGCGTTGTCGGCAAGCTGGCGCTTGCCGTCATCGACCTGCGTCAGCAGCTGCGCGCGCTCGCCCCTGTCCGTGAACGTCATGCCGCCGTCGACAACGTGAATGTCGAGACGTCCGGCCAGCCTGCCTTCGCTCGTGGCCTCGAGCAGGCGCGCGCCACCGACCACCTCGGGGGTCGCGAGCTCCGAGCCGGAGTGGCCCGCCACGGCCCAGGTGATGCCGGGGACGTCCTGCAGAAACCGCGCGACGACCTCGGGCGCGCCGAGGTGCACCAGCGAGACGACCATCTGCGCGCCCCGCGCCCTCAGCGACGCCACCTCGGCCCGCGCCGTGACGGTCGGATCGGCGGCGCGCATGGGCCGCCAGCGGTCCCACAGCGCTCGATCGGCCTTCTGTGGCATCACCACGCCAAAGATCCCGACGCGGACTCCCGCGATCGTCACCAGCCGATCGCGCTCGAAGAAGGGTCGGCCTGCGCCGTCCGTCAGGTTCGACGCGACCGCCGGAATGCGAAGCTCCTTCAGCAGTCGTCGCAATCTGGCCGGACCGATTCTCAGGTCGCCCTCCGCCGGCAGGAAGGCGTGGACTCCCATGCGCGCGTAGACGCCGAGAATCAGGCGCGCCCGGCGCTCGACCTCGCTCTCGAGCGGTGGCAGGAAGGTCTCGATCGGCGCCTCGGCGGGCAGCAGCATGTCCCCTGCGTCGACGACCAGGACGCCGTCCGATTCCGCGCGCGCGCGGTCGACGAACGTCGCGCGGCGAACGAGCCCCCCGATCGGATGCTCGGGGCAGCCGCAGTGCTCGTATTCCCCGCGCAGGTTCGACGAGTACAGCAGCGCGAGCTGCGTCCCGCGCGCGGCCGGGCTCGACGGCGGGGGCATGGGTGGAAGCGGAGCGAACGCCTGCGGGGGCGGGGGCGGGGGCGGGGGCGGGGGCGGGGGCGGGGTGTTCGGGCCTGCTCCGGAATCGGCGAGGGCCCTGGGCCCGGGCCGGCGCGCGCAAGCGCCCGGGAACGCCAGCGCCACCGCGAGCCCCAGTGTCACCGCCAGCGGCATGTTCTGTGAGCACGGTCGCGGCACGGCTGTCACCGGAACGATACAGCACTCCGACGAGGTCGGACGCTGTGGTGGCATGTGGTTGAGGCTCGGCGGGGCGTGCCCATGAGCCGCCGTTCGTCGACCCGGACACCCAACCCGCGAGGCCCTCATGCGAACGACCTTGCGCGAAGCCCATGCGGCGCTGGTGGCACCTGTGTTGGTTCCCAGGTTGATCCGGTGGCTCGCCTTGTCGACCTTGTGCATTGGTTGCGCGAGCGTCGAGCAGAAGCCCGGGAATCCGGGAGCTGCCGGAGGGACCGGGGGAGCCGCGCAGATCACTCCGGCTGGCGGCGGAACGGGCGGCACGAGCGGGGCGCCGCCCGACGCGGGCCCGGCCGAACGCGGGGGGCTGACCAGCGACGCCGACTACACGGACATGACCTGCGGCTTCGAGAAGTTCGATCTGCAGCGCAAGCCGGTGGATCTGTTCGTCGTCCTCGATCGCTCCGCGTCGATGCAGGACAACGCGATGGGGAACACGCCCGCCGCGGGCGAGCTCTCGAAGTGGCAGCAGGTCGTCCCCGCGCTGACGCAGGTCATCACCCAGGCGGATTCCTCCATTTCCTGGGGTCTGAAGACCTTCCCCGAGGACGCGGCCGGATCGACCGAGTGTCTCCCCACGGGCGTGACCCAGGCGATCGACGTGGCGATCACGCCGATGGACGCCGCGCAGCTCAACACGGCGATCGCGGCCACCACGCCGAACGGGAACGGCACGCCGACCGGCGCCGCGATCGGCGTGGCCGTGAATTACCTGCGCGGCCTGAACCAGGACGACCGCAAGTACATTCTCCTCGCGACCGACGGCGAGCCTTCCTGCTCGGGAAGCGCCGGCACCCTCAAGAAGGACACCGCGACGGCGAGGACGGACGCGGTGGCCGCGGTGACCGCGGCGGCCGCCGCGGGCTTTCACACCTTCGTGATCGGCGTGGCCACCACCAAGACGAACGACATCGCGACGCTCGGCAACCTCGCGGTCGCCGGCCTCGAGCCGCGCGCGGACCCCAACCCGGCCGCGACGAAGTTCTACCTGGCGAGCACCCAGGCCGAGCTGGTCGCCGCGCTGCAGTCCATCGTCACCCCCATCGCCAACAACTGCGTCTTCGCGCTGACGAAGCCGCCTCCGGATCCCGAGAACATCGCCGTCAAGGTCAGTGGCGTGAAGTCCCCGCAGGATCCGCAGCACGCCGAGGGCTGGGATTACGGCGACGCCTCCCAGACGAGCGTGCAGGTCTACGGATCTTGGTGCGACATGATCAAGAAGAACGCGAACATGGTCGAGATCACCTACGGCTGCCCCGGCTTCGTCATCCCGTAACCGGCGCGCGCATGCTTCGCTCGTCAGGAAAGCTGGTTGCGATTGGTGGCGCGCTTTCGTTGCTCGTCTTCGGCTGCGCGACGGGCGTGGACACCGCGGCGACTGGCGGCGCCACGGCGACCGGCGGCGTGACGGCGACCGGCGGGTCGCCGGGCACGGGCGGCGGCCTGGGGACGGGCGGCGCCGCGGTCGGAACGGGCGGCGTCGGCTCGGGCAGCGGAGGCGCGTCCGTCGCGTCGACGGGCGGCGCCGGCGGATCCGCGGCGCTGCCTGGCACAGGCGGAGCCGTCACGATGGTGGGGTCAGGCGGCGCGAGCTCGTCCGGCTCGGGTGGCATCTCGGTCGTCCCGAACTACACCGATGACTTCGAGTCAGACACCGCCGGCCAGGTCGCGAAGACCTGGATCACCGATCCCGATCCCGCGGTGGCGGGCATGCCCGGCATGTGGCTCGTGGCGGCCGATGGCGCGGGCAAGGTCTTCGAAGAGCAGACCCAGTACAGCAGCCTCAGCCTGGCCGTCGGCGGCAACGTCAACTGGACCGACCTGAAGGTCGAGACGCGCGTGAAGGTGGTGTCGAGCAGCAGCACCAGCAGCGCGCGCATCACCCTCGCGGGCCGCTATCAGGACGCCAAGAACTACTTCCTCCTCGAGCTCACCCTGGACGGCAAGATCAAGCTGCGCGTGCGCGCGAACGGCAGCTCGAGCGACATCGCCACGAACGACAGCAAGACCCGTGTTCCCCTCACCGTCGGCAGCTGGGTCACCGTCGGCCTGTCAATCTCGGGTCCGGCGACCGCGCCCGTGGTCGCGGCGACGCTGGGTGGCACCCCCGTGACGTTCTCGACGCTCACGCCCCAGCCCGGCCCCGCCTCCGGCGGGATCGCGCTCGGGGTGACCGACGCCGTGGTGGCCTTCGACGACGTTCACGTGACGTTGCCCTGAGCGTCGAACCTGGCGGACGTCGCCCGCGATCGCTCGCGGTTCGTGATCTCGCGCGCGTTGATCTTGACGGCCGCGCTCGCGTCCGTGCGCGCTCTCACGCTCCCCGACGAAACCGCTCGTTTCCCTCGTTCAAGTTGATGACGGCCGTGCGGCGAGGCCCCTATCTTTCGAAAGTCGGCCGTGTCAGCAGGTTTGGCCGATCGATCGCGAACCAATGAAGCACGCTCTTCCGAGGCGACGACGACGCGTGAGGACTCTCCGCGCGAGAGCCGAGGTGAGAGTCCGCTTCGCGCCTGCCCTGGCGCTGGCGCTGCTCGGCTGCACCGGGGCCATCATCGCGAACCCCGAGACGGCCAAGCCCGCGGACCCGTCCGCGGCGGGCGCTCCCGCACCCACGCCTCCCGCGAATGCGCCGGCGCCGCCGCCGGCCGCCGCTCCCCCGGCCTTCGCGATTCCCGCCGCCGCGCAGGGTCCCGCGGCGACGTTCTCCGCCGGAGATCTCGTCACGCTGCACAGCCCGGAGGAAGCCATGGCGCGTCGTCAGGCGCTGATCGAGTATCTCTGGGGCAGCGACGGATTTCCGTCGACCAAGCTCCCGACCTCCGTCGACCTGAATATCACGAGCCCCGTAACCGGTCTCTCGAACCTCGGGCGCGTCGACGAGCTGCACTTCGAGATGGACGCGGGCGTCGAGACGTTCGCGTATCACTTCATTCCGGCCTCGGGGAACCAAACGCGGGCGGTCATCTTGCACCAGGGGCACTCGCCGGTGCTCGACGACGACCATTCGCTCGCGGACGTGTCGTACGGGTTGCAGCGCGCCATCGACAATCTTCTGGTGGAGGGGTACGGCGTGCTCGCGATGTTCATGCCGGGTTGCCTGCCGCCTGCCACGGCCTGCGACATCCCGCACGCGCAGATCGTCGAGCTGCCCACGGTGGGCAACGGCATCAAGTTCTTCCTCGAGCCCGTGGCGCGCGGCCTCAACTACCTGGCGACCCAGGCCGCCACCGACGGCTTCACCGCCTACGACGACTTCGCGATGGTCGGCCTCTCGGGGGGAGGTTGGACGACGACCGTCTATGCGGCGATCGATCCGCGCATCACGCTCAGCATCCCGGTCGCGGGCTCGCTCCCTCTGCCCATGAGAAACGCGGTGGGCGACGAGGAGCAATTTTATCCCGCGTTTTACGCGATCGCCGACTACCCCGATCTTTACGCCCTGGGCTCGTTCGGCGCGAACCGCCGGCAGGTGCAGGTCCTGAATCGACATGACGATTGCTGCTTCGGCGAGAGCCCGGCCGAGTACAGCGACGAGGGGACCGGTCGCTCGTTCGACACGTCGGTTCGCGCGTACGAGCTCGACGTGCGCAAGGTGCTGGCGCGGCTCGGGGAGGGATCGTTTCAATTGGAGATCGACGAGGCCGCTCCGGCCCACATGATCTCGTGGAACACCATCGCCTCCATCATTCTCGCTGAATTGAAAGGCGACACGACCGCGCGCGTGGCGCGCGTGGCAGGAACGGCAAACCTGCCCGCTGCCCCCACCGCCCCGACGCCGACCCCATTGGCCGGCAGCTTCATGAGGAGCACGGCGGGGACGCTGCTACGCACGGGCGCCGCGGGCGACGTCGAGGACACGGGAATCGCGATCGTCGGCGCCCCGAGCTGGGCGCCACTCGGTGTCGGGGGCTACGAGGTCTTCGCGCGCGATCCCCTCGATCGACTCATTCACGCGGTTAAGGTCGGCTCGGAGTGGACGGTGGAATCCCTGGGCGTGGTCGTCATCACCGATCCCGTCATGATTCGCGCCGCCGACGACACCCGCTTCGACGTGGCGGCCTTGACGACGTCATATCTCCCGGGCCACTGGTCGCAGACGGGAGCCTCCTGGGTCTCCGAGATCGTGGCGGACGCGCCCAAGACCTTCGGGCTTCCCCACCTCCACGAGGCGATCGAGGGTCAGCTCGAGCTCGTGGCGCGAGACTTCACGCACACGACGTTTCGCCTCGAGGACGACGGCACGGGCACCTGGACGCCCGTGCCGACCGCGCCGCCGACGACCCCGCCCCCCGCCGGTCCCTGAGCCCACGCGAGCGCCCTCTCCCCACCATCGTCCCCTCGTCGCGTCGTGAGGAGATCCTTTTCGTCGAAGCGCCAGAGCGAGCGTAGCGAGCGGGTCCTTCACCGGGAGGCGCGGCTTCGCCGCGCCGGCCCACTCAGCACGATCCGAGGGGTCCGAGGGGGTCTCGTAGGGGGTCTCGTAGGGGGCCTTCCGAGGCCCCCTGCGTCGGCGCTAGATGCAGTAGCCCTTGCTGTTGCAGCTGAGGAAGCCCGAGCACTCGGGAGGATCCGGCGCCTTCGTGACGGCCTTGCAGGTGCCCGTCGCGCAGTTCAGGCACTGGCCGGTGCACGCGGTGTCGCAGCAGACGCCGTCCTTGCAGAAGCCGGACCTGCACTCGGTGACGCCGCCACAGGTCTGGCCGTTCCCCTTGCTCGGGGGAGGGGGGTTGCCGCAGGCGCCGGCGCCGTTGCAAGTCGCTCCGTTCGTGCAGTTGGTCTCGGGATCCGTGCCCATCGCATAAGGCTGGCATACTCCCGTCGCGCTCGGCTGGTTGCAGGAGCGGCACGGTCCCGTGCAGGCGTTCGTGCAGCAAACTCCGTCGGCGCAAGCGCCGGACGCGCAGTCCGTGTTCCTCGTGCACGTCGCTCCCTGCGCCTTGCCGCAAGCGCCGGCGCCGCCGCATCCACCAGCTCCGCCGTCTGAAGCGCCCGCGTCGGTGGTTCCCGTCCGGGCGTCACTCGCGTCCCCGGCGTCCCCGGCGTCCGCGGCATCGGGGGCCATCCCGGCGTCGCCCATCGCGCCAGCGGCAGCGTCCGCGCCGGCGTCGCGGCCAGCCCCGCCACCGGCGCCACCTGCACCTCGCGCGCCACCCGCGCCCTGCTCACCCGGGACATCTCCGTTCGCGTCCGTGCCACCACCGCCCGCGCCGCCCAGACCGGCATCGTCGGGCCCGTCGAGGGCAGTCGCATCGGCGTCGGCGGCATCGTCGCTTGCGCCCGCGTCCGCCGCGACAGGGCAACCACCCTGGGCGGGATTGGGCAAGCCCTCACAGTCGTCGATGACATCCGGAACGTCGTCCGCGTCGTCGTCCGCGAGGATCGCGGCATCGAGCGCGATCGGGACCATCTTGTGACCCAGATCGGCTGGCGGTATCGTCAGGACGCCGTCGAGCACCCGAACGCCCGTCATGAAGGCGCGGACGTGCACGCGCAGCGCGCCGGTCAGGGGGCCTGGCTGAATCAAGATGGTCCCGAGCTCGACGCCACTGCCGCTCGGGAGTGCCCCCGTCCCTGGAACGCGAACAGCATCCCACAGCCGGCCGGTGTCGTCGTAGGCCCACACCCGCAACTCGTCGGGCCGCGGGGCGGCCGACGTCAGCGTCACGCGAACCAGCGCGGCACCCGGCTCGGGCACGGCATTCGGGCCGGCACAATCGAACGCGCCGAGCGCCAGCAGGCATAGCGGCAACAATCTGATTCGCGTCCTTGCCATTTGGCCTCCCTCAGCGTCGTAGGGTTCCGAGCGTTCCGTCGTGTAGCGTGGTCGGGTCGGGCGCCCGGAACGCGAAGATGGCCGTGGTCGCGGCGACGGCGACGGCCGTTCCGATCACGCCCCACAGCCACCATCGCGTCGTCGCCTTGTGGTCGGACGCGCGTGCCGTGGCGCCCACCACAGGTGCGCTCAACAGCGGGGCGGAGGTTTGGTCCCCTGTCGCGTCGGGTGCCCCGTGAAGCGCGGGCAGGGGCGGCCTCGCCGCTGCCGCGTCCGTCACTATTTTCTTCTCGGACTCTTCCGCGAGGTCATCGGCCAGCTTGTCGAGCTCGGCGATGAGGACGTTGACCTGCGGAACGAGCGGCGAGTCGGGCGCGACCAGGATGAACTTTCGATAGTAGGCGCGCGCGCGCCTCAGATCGCCGAGGCGTCGGTGACACTGCCCGATGTTGATCAGGAAGCCCGGCAGTGGCTCCGTGTCGTAGCCCGCCTGGTATTCGGCCAGGGCCTCCGCGAAGAGGCCAGCCCGAAAATGGGCCTCCGCCGCCTCGAACGAGCGGCGCGCCTGACGCTCGGCCTCGGCGGGCGCGGGCTCCGCGACGGCGAGCTCGGGTCGCAAGAGCGCGAACGACATCGTGAACGCGAGCAACATCGACGGCACCCGACGCTTGATCTTCATGGCCTCCCCCGGCTCGGCGTGGCGGCGAACGGATCGATCGAAAGGCCACTCGCGATGCGCTGCGTGTCGATGCGAGAGCGCGCCACGGCCACCTTTCGCACGATGACGGGCTTGCGAGGCCGTGGCGCCACGGCGATTGCCGGCGGTGCGCCGGTGGTGGACGGCGCCGTGGGGGCCGCCGCGCTGGCGGCGGGGGCGCGCGAACCTGCCGCCGCTGAGATGGGCGCCTGCGGTGCCGTCGCGGCGCGCGGCTTTGCGCCCCCGACGCGACCGAAGAGAACGCCCGCGAGGGCTGCCACGCCGACGACCCCGGCGCCAAGGCCCCACGCGCGCCGCGAGGGGCGATACGTGACGTCGATGGCCGGAAGCTGTGGTGGCAACGCCAGGGGAATGGAATTGCCCGCCGGGATCATGTCGGTGCCGCGCTCGACCGCGCCGAGGAGCTCGGGCGTGATCCCCGCCATCGCGATCTGACTCGAATGCGTCCCCAGGCCGAACAGGTCGACGAGCATGCTCGGGAGCATCCGGGCCTCGATCCTCGTCTCGCGTAGCACGGCTTCCAGGTCGTCCACCATCGCCTGCCCCGTGGCGTAGCGCCTCGCGGGATCGCGCTCGAGCGCCCGCATCACGACCGCCTCGAGCGACGCCGGGATATCCGGGCGAAGCGAAGACGGCAGCGGGATGGGCATCTCGATGACCTTCTTCCAGGTCTCGATCTCGTTCGCGCCGCGGAACAGCCGCCGGCAGGTCAACATCTCCCACAGGACCACGCCAAGGGAGAACAGATCGGCGCGCCCGTCGAAAGGCTCGTTCTTCACGCGCTCGGGCGCGATGTAGGCGATCTTGCCCTTGAACGCGCCCTGCTCGCTGTTCTCGGGGCCTACCGCCGTGTCCGCGGCCGTGGCGATCCCGAAGTCCAGCAGCTTGACGCCGCCGGTGCGCAGGCACATCACGTTGGACGGGCTGACGTCGCGATGAATGATGTCCAGAGACCGCCCATCCGGCGCCGAAAGGGCGTGGGCGTACGCGAGACAGCCCGCGACCTGGTGCGCGACGAACGCCGCCACCGGGATGGGAAACGGGCGGTCCATCTCGCGCAGGCGGCGCATGATCGCCATGAGGTCCCGTCCGCGCAGGTACTCCATCGCCAGGAAGTAGTTCCCATCGACGCTGCCGAAGTCGTAAACCTGAACGATGTTGGGATGGTTGAGCAGCGCCACGATGCGGGCCTCGCGGACGAACATCTCCACGAAGTCAGCGCTCTCCGACAGCTGTCCCAGGATCCGCTTGATGACCAGCGTCCGCTTGAACCCTTCGGCGCCCGGCATGACGGCGCGAAACACCTCCGCCATTCCGCCCGCTCCGATGCGATCGAGCAGAATGTAACGCCCAAATCGTTGGGGTTTGACGACGTGCGCCTCTATCACGGACCCCTCATCGGCCGAACCCCGGCACGAATTGAGCGCCCGAGGCCGGCCGGTTCGGAGGCCTCGTCCCGCCTCGGACCTCGGACCTCGGACGTCGGGCCTCGGACCTCGGACCTCGGACCTCGGACCTCGGACGGTTAGTCCAGCGCCCCGGCAGTAAGTGACAGCACAACAGTTCGCCGCGGGAGGGCCACGCCGAGCCACGCGCCCGCCGAGCGCCGCCAAGCGGCGGTTGCCGCGATTCGAGCGCAGTCCTCCAAGCCGCGCGGCAGGCTGGTTACGTGCGCTGAAGCCGGTTCTATCGGACGGTTGCCCCAGTTTCGCGCGGGCTCGAACGTCGCGGCTCGCTCCAGGTTCACGCCCGCGCGATTGCGCTCGGCGGGCGCGTGGCTCGGCGTGGCCCTCCCGCGGCGAACTGTTGTGCTGTCACTTCCTGGCGCTGGACGAAGCGTCCGAGGTCCGACGCCCGAGGTCCGACGCCCGAGGTCCCGAGGTCCGAGGTCCGAGGTCCGAGGTCCTGAGGTCCGAGATCCGAGGCCGGAAGTCCGAGGTCGGAGGCCCGAAGTCCTTCCTTTCAGGCGCGAAGCGGCGCTACGCCTGTTTCGGCCCTTCCAGGATCGATGACACCGCTCGGGTGAGATCGCCTGGCAGGAAGGGCTTGGCCACGAAGTAGGTCCGGGGACCGAGTGACATCGAAACCAGATCGGCGTCCTCGGCGTATCCCGACATGAAGAGCGTCCTCAGCTCCTCGTCCCGCTTGCGCAGCTCTCGCGCAAGCTCGATGCCGCTCATTCCCGGCATCGCCAGGTCGGTGAGCAGCAGATGGATGCGCCCCGGGTGCGTGGCCGCCAGCTCCAGGGCATGCCGCCCGTTTCGGGCGGCCAAGATCTGGTAGCCGCGCAAGCGCAAGATCTTGCTCAACATCTCTCGCACGTTGTCGTCGTCGTCGCAGACCAGCACCGTCTCGAAGACGGTCCGCGGCGCGGGCTCGCTCGGCGCCGGGGCGGCGGCGGGGGCGATGGGCTTGGGTGTCCGAGGCAAGTAGACCGTGAACCGGGAGCCGATACCCAGGGTGCTCTCGACGTGGGTCCATCCGCCGCTCTGTCGCACGATTCCGTCGACCATGGCCAGTCCCAGCCCAGTGCCCTGTCCGGCATCCTTGGTCGTGAAGAAAGGTTCGAAGATTCGCGGCAAGACCTGCGGGGCGATCCCCGTGCCGGTGTCGGCGACCACCAGCGTCACGTAGTCGCCGGCCTTTGCCCCGGGGATCTCGCCGGGGGAGAGGCGCGTGTCCCCGGTCTCGAGGGTCAGCGTGGCGTCACCAGCCTTTCCGGCCATGGCGTCGCGGGCGTTCAGCACCAGATTCAGGATCACCTGTTCGATCTGGCCGGTGTCCGCGAACGCGTTCCGCTGGGCGCCCAGCTTGATCCGCAGCGTGACGCGGTCACCGGTCGCGCTCCGGATGAGTGGGTCCACGCGCTTCACCAGCTCGTTGAGGTCGAAGGGCTCAGGTTTGAGGACCTGCCGCCTGCTGTACGCCAGCAGCTGCCGCGTCAGGGCGGCGGCGCCCTTGGCGCTGTCGAGGATGATGTCAGCGCTGGCCACGAGATCGCTCTGCGAACCGAGGCCGGCCTTCAGCAGCTCGCAATAGCCCATGATGATGACCAACCGGTTGTTGAAGTCGTGCACCACTCCACCGACGAGACTGCCCACCGCCTCCATCTTCTGCGCGCGCTGGGCCTGGCTGATGAGCTCCTCGTTCTCTCGGCGCAGCCTGTGCAACTCATCGACATCTTCGAGGAAGACCGTCAAGTACTCGAGCCGTCCCTCCGCGTATCCCGACGCCCGGATCCGTGCCCGCATCCAGCGCTCGCTCCCCGTCGGGAGCATCCGGCGGCTGTCGACCGCGATGCTGCTGATCTCGCCTTTGGCGATCCGTTCGACGCCGGCCATCTCGGCCTGCAGGTCCTCGGCCCGCACCGCCTGCGTCCAGTTCTGGTACGCGTCGGATTCGAGCATGCCCTCGTAGGGCCGCCCCAGGAATTCGGCGAACGCGCGGTTGACGAGCACGTAGCGTCCTTTGTCGGCCGCGACCGTCGCGATGCCTACGGTCGCCTCGTCGACGGCCGTTCGATAGTGGCGCATGACCGCCACCTCGGCGGCCAGCTCGTCTCGCTCGCGGCGCAGGCGCGCCAGCTCCGCCGCGAGCTGATCGACGGGCTCAGACATGGGCTCGGTCCGTCCTCGGCTCCCGAGCGTTTGGTGATCGCAGCCACGCATCACTGCAGGCGGGCGAGCCTCGGCTCAATCGCAAGAGGTGCCACGGTGGGTTGGTCATCTCCAGCCCGCACAGTAAACCAGGCGACCCGAAGTCCCGTCAACGGAGAGGAATCGATGGGCCCCTGTCAGGTTCCTTTCCCGAGTAGAGTGGCCCTACGCAGATGGCACTCTCCGCTACGGTCTATCACCTGCAGATCGATCTGTCGGACGTCGATCGAGGCGTCTACCAGACACTCGACCTGCGGGTGGCGCGTCACCCATCGGAGACCATGCGGTATTTATTGTCGCGCGTGATTGGATATTGCCTTTGCTACGAGGAAGGCATCGCGTTTTCGAAGGGGCTGTCGACCACCGATGACCCGGCGTTGTGGGTGAAGGACATGCAGGGAAACCTGCGCGCCTGGATCGAGATCGGAACGCCATCCGCCGAGCGGCTGCACAAGGCCAACAAGGCCTCGCCCCGCGTGGTGGTGTTCACGCACAACGATCCCGAGCTGCTGAAGAAGGCAGCGAGAGCGAAGCCGATCTACCAGGCGGAGACGATCGAGATCTACGCGCTCGACGGCGACTTTCTCGACGCGCTCGACGCGGCGACGGACCGGAACGCGAAATGGACGGTCGTGCACACCGAGGGCACCCTGTACGTCACCAGCGGCGAGGCGACGCTGACCGCGCCGGTCACGCGCCACGCGCTCGAGGCTTGAAAGGGGCGCTATACTGGGGTCGTCGCATGGCCGCCATTCTCCAGGAGCTGATCTACGATTCATTGCGCGAGGGGGCGGTGTGGCCGTTCGATAGACGCTACATCCGGCCGCCCCACTTTCACGGCCAGGTCGAGCTGCTCCTCATTCGCAGCGGCCAGGCGACCCTGCGGCTCGGCACCCGGGCGGAGGTGGTCCGCGCCCGGCAGCTCTGCTGGGTGCTGCCGGGCGTGCCACACGTGATGGTCGGTTTCTCCGACGATTTCGACATGTGGGTGGTCGAGCTGGACGCCGAGGTGGCGGGGGCGAGCTGGCGGGCGATGACCTGCGCCCCCGAATTTTGTGGCGCGACCACCGACAGTCCATTCAGCGGCTGGGCCGCCGCGCTGGGAGACCAGCTGGCGGGACGGTCCACCGTCGAGGTGGGCGCCGAGGACATGCGCGGGCTGGCTGCGCTCGCCTCCCATGTCTGGGTGACGGAGTCGCCCGACGAGGCGCGCGGCGCCCTGCGAGCGCTGTGTGATCGCGCCTTGCGGATCAGCTTGCCGAGCGCCGACGTGCGTCGTGAGGCTTCGGTGGGCCAGCTGGCCTCGTGCCTGCTGCTCGCGTCGCCGCTGCTGGACAGGGAGGCGGTGGCCGCCGAGCTGGGCGTCAGCACCGGGTTCCTGTCGCGCACGTTTCACCGGGATCTCGGCGTGACCTTCGTCGAGCATCGCGCGCGCACGCGGGTCGCGCATTTCTTGGCGCTGGTGCACGACGCGCGGCGCAACCTGCTCTCGGCGGCGCTCGACGCGGGCTTCGGCAGCTACTCTCAGTTCCATCGCATCTTCACGCGCGTGTCGGGCTCTCGCCCCAGCGACTATCTGGCCGGGGGGCGTCGGCGCGCGCAGTTGCTGATCGCCTCCGATGCCGGCGACCCGGACGCGGGCCCGCCGCGTGAGGTGCCGGGGGCACGGCGTCACCTGGCGCGACTCGACGCCTGATTGGTTGAACGCGCCTGGCCGCCGCGGCGCGCCGGTGGCCGCTGGTCACAAGATGCGAAGTCTTTCCCGCGCTCCGGGGTCATGCTTGCGACTCAAGATGATCATGTCGCTTTCGCGTTCATTTTCAGTCGCCCGCCTCCTGACCGTCGGCGCGGCGGTGGCGGTCATCGCGTCCGGGTGCGCCAAGACACCCCCGGACACGTCCCTGCCGGGCGGCGGCACCGGTGGTGCGAGCGCCGACGCCGCGGTGGACGCCCCCAAGGACGCCGTCTTCGACCTGGCCACGGCGCCGCTCGCCGGCACGGTGACCCTGCCGCTCGCGGGCGCCCACGACATCCAGCCGCTTGCCTTTGGCCAGAACTACTGGAACTGGGAGCCAACCTGGGGCAATGCCGTCAATGGCACGGAGGGTCTGGTCAAGGCCGCCGGCGTCAGGGTGATTCGCTCGGGGGGCGCGAACAACGAGCTCGAGACGCCGGACCCGTTCTCGAACACGCAGCTCGATCAGTTCGTCGCCTACTGCAAGGCGGCCGGCGCGGAGCCGCTGCTGCAGGTCTCGCTGGTGAAGAACGCCGCCGGGGCGCCGGCGACCGCGGCCGACGCCGCCGCGATGGTGACCTACGCGAACGTGACGATGGGCTATGGGATCAAGTACTGGTCGATCGGCAACGAGCCGGACCTCTACACCACCCAGGCGCTGCAACCCGCTACCTATGCCGCGACGGACTATTGCACGACGTTTCGTGCCTACGTCACCGCGATGAAGGCCGCGGATCCGTCGATCCACATCCTCGGCCCCGAGCTGTCGTGGAAGTACGTCACCGGGACCGGCAACGACTGGCTGACGCCGTTCCTGGACGGCTGCAAGGATGTCGTCGACGTCGTCTCGGTGCATCGCTACCCGTTCGCGCCCGCGCAGGCCACGATGGCCGGCGCGCTCGGCGACGCGTCGGCCTACAGGCAAGTGGTGCGCATGCTGCGCAAGAACCTCGACGGTCACGGGATGACGGCGACACCGCTCGCGATCACGGAAGAGCACATCACCTATGACGGCACGCCCGCGCTCAGCACCATGACCGCCTCGCCGCAGACGTTCTACGCGGGGTTGTGGGCGGCGGACGTGATGGGCGTCGCGCTCGAGGAGAACCTGTGGACGGGCGCGTTCTGGCACATCGCCGATTCGGCTTCGGGCTGGAAGCTGGCGTTCATCATCGGCACCACGCCGGCGCCCACGTACTACGCGATGAAGACGGTCGCGACCAACTTCTCGGGGAAGATGTTGGTGCCGACCGGGGTGCCCGCGGGATTCTCGGTCTACGCCAGCCGCGACGACGCGGCCGCGAAGACGGTCGTTATGGTGTTGAACAAGACGGGCGCCCCGGCACGCTTGGCCCTCGCCTTCGACACCGGGTCGCCCGTGGAGCTGGGTTTTCCCGAGGACTCCCTGACCCTCCTCACGTTCACCGACGGTACGCTGGCGCCCGCATTGTTGCGGTACACCAAGGACCTCGCCGACGCCGGCCTGCCCCCGGCCGTCGTTCAGTGAGCCCGGCGCTGGCCCACAATCACGCTATCTGGATGCCGGGCAGCGGTGACGACGTCAGGCCGTCGCCCTTGCCGATCTCCGTCAACGTCGAGCCCACGATGTTCGCCGCCGTCAGGAGGCCGCGGCTCAGGTTCTCGCCCGGGTAGCGGAAGTGCTGGTTGCCCTTCAGCCTTCCGCCGGCCTTGCCGATCATCAACACCGGCCAGTCATCGGTGCCGTGCACCTTGCCCCACGCCGTGCAGGACGTGACGTAGACGAGGGAGTTGGTGAGCACGTTGTCGGCGCCCTCGGTCAGTCCCTTCATGTTCTCGAGGAACTCCGCCAGGCATCGCATGGTGTAGAGCACGCCCGTGTGAACGCGCGGCTGTCCCGTCGCATCGCCGGCGTCGGCGTGGCAGATGTTGTTGTGAAAGTCGTCGTCCATGTTGGCGCCGAGGTGGCGGTAGTAGACGTGCGCCGCGGGCAAGCTGAACGTGAAGGTGGCCACGTTGGTGAGGCCGCACGCCAGCGCCATCGTGGTGAGCTGGGCCATCACGGTGTTGACGTCCGGAGGGGCTTCGCTGTTCGCGTCCGGGCCGCGGGTCGGCATCGCCGGCTTCGTGCACGTGCTGCCGGCGGTCGTCGGGGTCATGGTCGTGGTCAACCGCGCCTCGAGCGACCGGATTCCGTCGAGGTGCGCCTCGAGACGAACCTTGTCGCTGGCCCCCAGCGAGGCCTCCAGATCCTTCGCGTCGGCGAGGATCGTGTCGCACACGCTGCGCTTCACGGCGAGCATCTTCTGGAGCGCATCGGCCGCAGCGGTTCCGCCCGCCCCTCCCGCGCCCGTGGTGCCGCCCACCGATGACATGGAGAAGATGCGCGTGAACACGGCCTTCGGGTCGAACTCCGGATAGAGCACCTGGTTCGGACCACGGAAAGAGACGCTGTGCAGGGTCAGCGGGGTCCCGTTGGGCGTCGCGTTGGTGACGCCGACCTCGAGCGACTTGAACGGGGTGTTGCCGGCCAGCGCGTCGACGGCGATCTGGTCGATCGAAGGCTTCTGCGCGCCGCCCGAGCCCTCTTGCGAGCCGGTCACCGCTCCCGCGGCGCCCCCGGGGTGGGCTCCGCCGCCGACCTTGCGCGCGAGCCCCGAGATGACCGTCAGGTAGTCCTTCACGTTCACGAGCGGCGCGAGTTGCTCGGAGAGCGCCCAGGTGTCGCCGGTCGCCGCCGGCACCCAGCGCGGGGGCAAGATGCCGTTCCCGAAGAACCACGAGACGAACCTTCGTGGCAGCGGCTGTCCGGTCGCCGCGAAGGCGTTGCCGTTGCCGTTCAGCAGGCCATCGAAGATGGGCAGCGGAATCGCGACGGCGCCCCCGGTGGCGAGAAGCCCTCGCAACATGCGGCGTCGGCTGAGCGGTTTCATGGGCATGTCGGTCGTCCTCGCGTCTCGATCAGGGTTGAAGCGGCGTCAACAAGCGAAACCCTTCGCTGCTCACGATGTCGCCGAGCAGCGCCCGCAAGCGGTAGCCGTTTGCAGCGAACCCGCTCGCCAGCGCGCTCACCGCGCCGGGCTCTCCCTGGGAGTCGGCGGAGCCGGTGGCGTAGCGATAGAGGTGCTTCACCAGGCACGGCGCGGTCGCCGCGTTCGCCTTCAAGGCGTCTGCGAGCCCCGCGAGGCCGTCGAAGGTGACGCCGTCCAGGCTGCCGCTCGCGTCGATCGTCTTGCCGGCGTCGGTGGTCCGAAACGCTCCGACGGCGTCGAACGCCTCCAGCGGGTAGCCGAGCGGATCCATCAAGCTGTGGCACGCGGCGCACGACGGGAGCGACCGGTGCATCTCCAGCTTCTCGCGCTTGGTGTAGGTCACTCCCGCGGGCGGATCCTTCAGCGTCGTATCGACGTTCGCGGGTGGCGCGGGGATGGCCTGACAGAGGAGCTCCTCGCGAATGAACTTGCCTCGCAACGTGGGCGAGCCCTCCTTTTGATCCGCGTTCATGGCGAGCAGCGCCGCCGTGCCCAGGAAACCGACCCGCGCGCCGGTGGCGGGAAGGTCCACCGCCGTGAGGGCTGTGTCCGTCAGCCCGGCCGTGGGAATCCCGTACAAGGTGGCGAGCTCCTTGGTGACGAAGGTGTGGCGCGTGGTGAACAGATCCAACGCGCTCCCGTCCTGATCGAACGCCACCGACTCCCACATGCGGGTCAGCTCCTCGCCCATCGTCGTCCGCAAGGTGTCGGTGAAACCGGGGAACAACGTGCTGTCCTTGGCCGTCGAGTCCAGGCGGTCCAACCAGAAGAAGTCTCGAACGAAGCCGGTGACGGCGTTGTGACCCGCGGGCGAAACGATCATGCGCTGCGCCTGGGCGCTGAGGTCGCTCGGCGACGTCAGCAGTCCGTTCTCCGCGGCCACGAGCAGCGTGTCGTCCGGGGCGCTCTCCCACAGGAAGAAGGCCAGGCGGGACGCCATCTCGTTGTTCGTGAGCTGCCGGACGTCCGCGCGTCCGGGCACCGGCTGCCCGAGCTCGGCGCGGTAGAGGAAATTCGGCGATTGCAACAGCGCCGAGGCGGCCCAGCGCGCCCCGGCGTTCGCGTCGGCCAGGGTCTGGGTCGCCGTCGCCGCCAGTGCCGTGTATCGCGCCACCTCGACGGGCGTCAGGGCGCGGCGCCAGGCCAGTCGCCCGAAGCGGGAAATGAACCCGTTCGTGCAGGCGTCGTTCGCCGAGAGCTTGGGCGGACAGCTCGCGCCCGTCAGCAGGGCTGACCGCTTGGTCGCGTCGGCGAAGACGGCGTCGAGCGCGGCGTCGATGGCGAGCTGGTACTTCTCCACGCCGTCGGGCGAGGTCACGATCTGGGTGGCGCCGATGGTGGCGAGGCCCCCGTCGTGGCTGTCCTCCTCGATGATCCCGACGGTGACGTCGCCGAGCAGCGCGCGCAGGCTGTTCTGGAACTGACGGGTCGTGAGCCTGCGCAGCGCGGGCGCGCCCGCCGCCGTCACGACTCCCCCGGCGCCGCCTCCCGCCGCGCTGCCGCCCGAGCCCGGCTGGTTCCCCGAGATTCCGCCCGAGCCTGACGCCGTCGCTCCGCCGGTTCCGCCCGAGCCCATCACGACGTTCCCGCCCGAGCCGCCGCCGCTCGCGCTTCCCGTGTGTCCACCCGTGGCGGGTGTGCCGCTGTCGCCGGTAGCGCCCGCTCCGACGTTTGCTCCGGCGCTACCGCCCGCGTCCCCGATCTTCCCCGTGCAAGCCGCCACCGAGAACAGGCCGAGCGCGCCGAGGAGCACGATCGATGAACGCCCCACGTCCGGTGAGATCGCCCGACGGAAGCCGCAGTTGTTCGTCATCGTCACCTCGAGGGCGCGCCCGCGAGCGCCGCCAGCGGGAAAGGCCTGAATGCTATTCCTAAAACGCGATGTAGTCCGCGTCACATCCTCTCCCCTGGCGCGGGGATCCGCACCTCACGATGACTGCGCGTTTCGGCAGGAAGCATCACACATCGGCGCATGTCTCGGGCTGAAGCGGGCCGATACCCACATCGCCCTCAGAATGTCGCTCGCAGATCGCTGGGCCTTCTGGCGGCGTGATACAGTGAGCCGGTTCTGCGACGCGTGGCCACTGTCACTCCAGAACTGTTTTCTCAGACTCTCTCTTCTAGTGAGTGCCATGAAGACGAATCTTTCCGCCAAATTCTTGATGGTCGTGGCGGTCGCCTCTGGCGGCTGCGTGGGGACGGTTGGGACGACCACCGGTCCCGGTAGCTCCGGAAGCGGTTCGGGCGGTACCGGAGGCGGTACCGTGGGATCTTCGCCCGGCAAGGGCAACGGCTCCGGCAGCGGAGCTGGAGCAAGCACGGGCGCCGGCTCGTCTGCGACGGGCGGCGGCTCCGCGGCGGCCGGATCCGGAGGCTCTGGCGGCTCGACTGGCTCGGGCGGCTCGGGCGGCTCGGGCGGCTCCGCGACGGTGGTACCCGCGACCGATCCGGGTCGGGTCACGCTCCATCGCCTGAACCGCGCCGAGTACAACAACACCGTGGCCGATCTGTTCGGCACCAGCCTTCGGCCGGCCGACGCGTTCCCCGCGGACGATCCCGGTGGTGACTTCGACAACATCGCCGACGTCCTCAGCCTGTCGCCGCTGCATCTCAGCATGTATCAGTCCGCTGCCCAGGCGTTGCTCGACGAGGCGTTCACGAACGCCAGTGAGCGCGCCAAGCTCGTCACCTGCGACCTGGTTGCTCAGGGCACCACGTGCGCGCGCACCATCTTGACGGCCTTCATGCCGCGCGCGTGGCGCCGCCCCATCGATGCGACCGACGTGGACACGCACATGGCCGTCGTGTCGACGGGGATCGCCCAAGGGCTGACCACCGAAGCGGCACTGGAGCTGGCCCTCACCGCCGTGCTCATGTCCCCGCACTTCGTGTTCCGCGTCGAGCTCGATCCGGACCCGGTCTCGCAGACGCCGCACGCCCTCAACGCCTACGAGGTGGCGTCGCGGCTGTCGTACTTCCTGTGGAGCTCGATGCCCGACGACGCGCTCTTCAAGGCGGCCGCCGATGGCTCGCTGACCAGCGCGGCGACCGTATCGGCGCAGACGGATCGGATGCTCGCCAGCCCCAAGGCGCAGGCGCTGATCACCAACTTCGCGGGGCAGTGGCTCTACATCCGACAGACGCAGGAGCTGCAGCCCGATCCCACGGCGTTCCCGGCCTTCGATCAGCCGCTGCGCGACGCCATGCAGTCCGAGGCCGAGTTGCTGTTCCGCGACGTCGCCCTCAACGGCGCGCCGGTCGACACGTTGTTGAAGGCGAACTACCTCTACGCCAACGATCGGCTCGCCCAGCACTACGGGCTCGATCCGGTGAGCTCGACCACACCGGTCAAGGTGTCCCTGACTGGCACCAGCCACCGCGGCGGCATCCTGGCGCAGGGGGGCTTTCTCACGGCCACCTCACACCCGGTGAAGACCTCGCCGGTGAAGCGGGGGAAGTGGGTGCTGAATCAGCTGCTTTGTTTCGATGTTCCGCCTCCCCCGCCCGGCGTGCAGACCTCGCTCGACAACAGCACCGTGACGGGCACGCTGCGCCAGGTGCTCGAGGCCCATCGCGCCGACCCGACCTGCTCCGCCTGCCACATGCTCATGGATCCGATCGGTTTCGGCCTCGAAAACTACGACGCCGTCGGCGCCTACCGGACCCAGGACGCGGGGCTCGACATCGATTCGGGCGGACAGCTGCCGAGCGGCGGGACCTTCAGTGGAGCGGACCAGCTCTCGGCGTTGATTGCCGCGGACCCCAAGTTTCCCGCGTGCGTGGTCCAGAAGCTCTACTCCTATGCGCTCGGGCGCTTGCCCGACAAGACCCCCACGCAGATGGATGGCCAGACGATGGCCAGCGTGACGGCGGCCTTCCGCGACAACGGCCTCGGGTTCAAGGACCTGGTGAAGAACATCGTGACCGCTCCCACCTTCCTCAACCGGCGTGGCGAGCCGGCTGCACCGTAAGTGGACAGAGAGCTGACCATGAAGAACAACCCTGCATTTCTCGCGATGAATCAGACTCCTGCCGTCCCTCGGCCCAGCCGGCGCGCCTTTCTGGCGGGCGGCTCGGCGGTGATCGGGCTGCCATTTCTCGAATCGCTGGTTCCGCGTTCGGCCCGTGCGGCGGCCGCCGCGCAGCCGCAGCGGCTGATTTATTGGTTCATTCCCAACGGCATCAACGGCAGCACACCCAACGCATGGAAGCCGGCCGTCGCGGGCGCCGACTACGTGACGACGCCCATGTTGATGCCCCTCGATCCGCTGCGCGCTGATTTCCAGGTGGTGAGCGGGCTGCAGAACATTCTCGGCAAGCCGGATGGCCCCGGCGACCATGCGGCCGGGACGTCGTCGGCGATCACCTGTGCCCATGCGACGAAGTCGCTGACGAACATCATGCTCGGCATCTCCGCCGATCAGGTGGCGGCGCAGGCGTTCGGGTCACAGACGCGCCTGCCTTCGTTGCAGCTCGGCATGAGCGGGGGAAACGCCACCGGCGATTGCGACAACGGCTATAGCTGCGCGTACGCCCGCAACATCTCGTGGTCGGGTCCGAGCACGCCGCTCCCGAAGATCACGGATCCGGGGACGGTCTTCGATCAAATCTTCAAGGGCTTCACCCCGGGGCAGTCGCAGGCGGACGCCGACAAGCGGCGCTTGCTGAACCAGAGCGTGCTCGACCTCGTGACCAATGAGGCGAAGAGCCTGAACCTCAAGTTGAGCCACACCGACTCCCACAAGGTTCAGGAGTACCTCGACGGCATCCGGGGGCTCGAGCAGCAGATCGACGGGATGACGACGGCGGGGCAGTGCACGATGGGCACGCGCCCCACCGCCGCGGCGAATTTTCCCGCCAGCGTCCAGCTCATGTGCGACCTGATGGTCCTCGCCATGCAGTGCGACGCCACCCGCATCATCACCTTCATGCTCGGCAACGCGGCGAGCGGGCAAACCTACCCGTCCCTCGGTATCACCGACGGGCACCACACCATCTCGCACCACGGCAACAACGCCGCCAAGCTCGCGCAGCTGCAGACGATCGGCACCTGGGAGGTGCAGCAGCTCGCCTACCTCATGACGAAGATGAAGGCCATCACCGAAGGGTCTTCGAACATGCTCTACAACTCGGCGATCTTCATGTCGAGCGACGTGTCCGACGGCAACGCGCACACGCACACCGACATGCCCATCATCCTCGGCGGACATGCGGGAGGCAAGCTCTCGACGGGGCGACACCTCGCGTACCCGACCACCGCCACCCAGATGACGTCGAACCTGCTGGTGAGCATGCTCACCGCCGTGGGCGTCCCCACCCCGGTCGTGGGCGACAGCACGGGACCGCTGCCCGAGCTGATGGCCTGAGGGCCGCACGTCAGCTCTGCGGCCCCCGCGGGCGTGGGGAGGGCCGCCGCGCGCGCCGTGCGGCTGGTTTCGTCGCGGGGTAAGCGGCGCGCAGCGTGGCGGCCAGGGCGCGCAAGGCCGGCACGTAGGGCGACGTGGGGCGCCACACGAGACCGACCGTGCGGAAGGCAGCGGGATCGGCGAGCCGGCGCACGACGAGGGACGCGCGCCGGCACTCGGTTGGGACCGCGAGCGCGGGCAGCAGCGTCACGCCGGCGCCCGAAGCCACCATCTGGGCCAGCGTGGGCAGGCTCGTGGCGCGGAAGCCCAGCTCCTCGGGGCGCGCGCTGCCGCAGGCGGCCAGCGCCTGGGTGCGCAGGCAATGCCCGTCGTCGAGCAGCAGCATGGGCGCGCCGATGAGCTCCTCGGCTGTCACGGGCGCGGTGCGCCGCGCGAGGGCGTGTCCGCGCGGTGCCGCCAGCAGAAATGGATCGCGCCCGAGCGGCTCGCGCGACAGGGCCCCGAGGTCGGCCTCGAGGGCCACGAGGGCAGCGTCGAGCGCTCCTTCGTCGAGGGCGCGCACGAGCGCGCTGGTCTTGTCCTCCGTCCAGCGCACGCTCAAGCGCCCGTGCTCGCGCCGCAGCGCCCGAACGACGCTGGGCAGCAGGTACGAGGAGATCGTGGGGATGACGCCGATGCGCAGCGTCCCCGCCAGGGGATCGACGAGCTGCCGCGCGGCCTCGGCGACGTCCTCGGCGTCGGTGAGCACGCGCCGCGCGCGCGCGACGAGCGCCTCGCCCGCGGCTGTCGGCAGGACGCGGCGACGATCGCGCTCGAAGAGGCGCGCGCCCAGGGCGCCCTCGAGCTCGCCGAGCTGCGCGGACAGGGACGGCTGCGAGACGCCGCACGCCTCGGCCGCGCGCCGGAAGCTGAGCGTGTCGGCCACGGCGACAGCGTACTGGAGCTGGCGCAGCGTGAAGCGGGGCGGCGGGCGGCGGGCGGTATCCATAGCCTGAAAATATGACATAGATAGAAACGTTGTCCTGGAACTATCAGTGGGCGCGGCCCATCCTGAGGGCCAAGGAGGATCCCATGCCGACCATCAACGACGAGGTGAGTTCGAGCCGATCTCAGGAGGGCGCCATGGCCACCCAGGCGCGATGTCCGTTCAATCACGCGGCTGGTGGTGGGACGTCGAACCGCGACTGGTGGCCGCGCCAGCTGCGGCTGGACCTGCTTCAGCAGCACTCCTCGAGGTCCAATCCGATGGGCGAGGGCTTCGACTACAGGAAGGAGTTCAGCAGCCTCGACCTGGCGGCGCTGAAGCGAGACCTCGCGGCGCTCATGACCGACTCGCAGGACTGGTGGCCGGCCGACTTCGGTCACTATGGGGGCCTGTTCATTCGCATGGCGTGGCACAGCGCCGGCACGTACCGGACCGGGGACGGCCGCGGTGGCGGCGGCAGGGGTCAACAGCGCTTCGCGCCGCTCAGCGCGTGGCCGGACAACGTCAGCCTGGACAAGGCGCGACGGCTGCTGTGGCCCATCAAGCAGAGGTACGGCCGCAAGATCTCCTGGGCCGACCTGATCATCCTGACCGGCAACGTCGCGCTGGAGTCGATGGCGTTCCCGACCTTCGGATTCGGTGGCGGTCGCGCCGACGTCTGGGAACCCGACCAGGATGTGAACTTTGGCGCCGAGAAGGCCTGGCTCGACGACAAGCGCCATGCTGGCGACCGCGAGCTCGAGGCTCCTCTCGCCGCCGTGCAGATGGGCCTGATCTACGTCAACCCGGAGGGGCCGAACGGCAACCCGGATCCGGTGGCCGCAGCCAGGGACATTCGAGAGACGTTTGCCCGCATGGCGATGAACGACGAGGAGACGGTCGCCTTGATCGCCGGCGGCCACTCGTTCGGCAAGACCCATGGCGCCGGCGACGCGAAGCTGGTGGGGTCCGATCCCGAAGCGGCCAGCATCGAGCTTCAGGGCCTTGGCTGGCAGAGCAGCTTCGGCTCCGGCAAGGGCAAAGACGCGATCACCAGCGGCCTGGAGGTCACTTGGTCCCAGACGCCGACGAGATGGAGCAACCACTTCTTTCAGAACCTGTTCCAGTTCGAATGGGAGCTCAGCAAGAGCCCGGCCGGCGCGCACCAGTGGGTCGCCAAGGGCGCCGAAGCGACGATCCCCGACGCGCACGACCCCTCGAAGCGGCACGTGCCGACCATGCTGACCACCGACCTGTCGCTCCGCTTCGACCCGGCGTACGAGAAGATCTCACGCCGCTTCCTGGCGAATCCGGATGAGCTGACGGACGCCTTCGCCCGCGCGTGGTTCAAGCTGACCCACCGGGACATGGGCCCGCGCGTGCGCTACCTCGGCCCCGAGGTTCCCGCCGAAGCGCTCATCTGGCAGGACCCTGTCCCCGCCGTCGACCACGAGTTGGTCGATGCGCAGGACATCGTCGCGCTCAAGTCAAAGCTGCTGGCGTCCGGCCTCTCGATCCAGGAGCTGGTCTCCACGGCGTGGGCGTCGGCGTCGACCTTCCGTGGCTCCGACAAACGCGGTGGCGCGAACGGCGCCCGGATTCGCCTGGCGCCGCAGAAGGACTGGGAGGTCAACCAGCCGGGGCAACTCGCCAAGGTTCTGAAGACGCTCGAAGGCATGCGAGACGAGTTCAACGAGGCTCAGTCTGGCGGCAAAAAGCTCTCGCTCGCCGACCTGATCGTGCTCGGGGGCTGCGCGGGCGTCGAGCGGGCAGCGAACAACGCCGGCCACCAGGTCACGGTGCCGTTCACGCCAGGACGCATGGACACGTCCCAAGCGCAGACCGACGTCGCGTCCTTCGCCGTGCTGGAGCCCATCGCGGACGGATTCCGCAACTACCTGAAGGGCAAGTATCGCGCGTCCGCCGAGGAGCTGCTCATCGACAAGGCGCAGCTACTGACCCTGTCCGCGCCCGAGCTGACGGTCCTCGTCGGCGGCTTACGGGTGCTGGGCGCCAACGCAGGCGGGTCCAAGCACGGTGTCTTCACGAAGCGGCCGGAGACCCTGAGCAACGACTTCTTCGTCAACTTGCTCGACATGGCCACCCTGTGGAAGCCGATGTCGGACGCCAAGGACGTGTTCGAGGGGCGCGATCGCAAGACCGGTGAGCTCAAGTGGACCGGCACCCGCGTCGATCTCGTCTTCGGCTCGAACGCGCAGCTCCGCGCCCTGGCGGAGGTCTACGGAAGCTCGGACGCCGAGGAGAAGTTCGTCGAGGACTTCGTGGCGACCTGGAACAAGGTGATGAACCTCGATCGCTTCGACGTCGCGTGACGCCCGCCGTGGCCGCTTGCGCGTCTCAGATCATGAGCTCGGGCAGCGGGCCGCCGGTCGCCATCCCGAAGGTGTCCTGCATCAGGCCGTGCGCCTGGAGGATCGAGATGAACACCCGGCCCGTCTGGGTATCGCTTCGCAGCCCCACGAGGGGACGTGGGAAGGTGAGCGCCGGGGTGTAGTTGATGTGGCGCCCATCGATCTTCAGGGCGCCGCTGGCGCCCCCGGCCAGCAGCACCGGCAGGTCCCAATGGTTGTGCGTGGCCCCGTCGCCCACGTCGCTGCTCAGGAAGAACGTCGTGTGATCGAGGACCGATTGCCCGTCGCTCTCGATCATGGCGTCGAGGCGCTGCAAGAACTGCGACGCCTGGTCGACCTCCCAGGTGTCGATGGTCGTCAGCTCGGCCAGCTTGGCGGGGTTGTTATCGTGGTTCGAAATCGCGTGGTGGGGCGCCGAGGAGCCGATCAAGAACGTGAAGTCGTTGTTGCTGGTGCCGTTTCCCTGCATGAAGTTGATGGCTCGGGTGATGTCACACTGAAACGCGATGGCCATGAGGTCGACGAACAGGGCCGTGTGGGTCTGGACGATGTCGCTGGGCGTGATGCCACGATCGAAGTTCAACGGCGGCGACATGTCGGGGCGGGCGGGGCGGACGCAGGCGCCGCCGGCGGCAAGCGAGGTCTGCGTCGGGATCGGAGCGGCATGTCTGGCCTTCGGCGTCGACCCTGATGCCGAGGGCGTCCCGAGGGTGACCTGCCGCAGACGGACCTCGAGCTCGCGAACGGCGGTGGTGTGGGACTCGAAGGTCCGTCGATCGCTGGGGCTGAGCTTCCCCTTCAGCGCCTGCGACTGAGGCTGCAGCGGGTCGAGGACGCTCGTCCCCGTCATCAGGCGCTGGGCCGCGCCGGTGGCCGCCGCGACGGGAGCGGGTCCGGCGAACATCCGGTCGAAGCAGATCTGCGGATCCCAGATGTTGGGCAACGGCATGCCCTGGTTCCAGGTGATGGTGCGGGAGAAGATGCAAGCCGCGCGATCGCACAGGCCGTTGTCCCCTTGAACCCCCACCTGCAGCGATTTCAGCAGCGGCTGCGTGCAGGCGTCGGGGATGAGCGCGGGCAGCAGGGCCTGGTCGAGGCTGGTCCGCGCGGGATCGTTCAGGTGTCCGAAGACCGAGATCATGTTCAGGAAACAGCCGACGCCTGCGCCGTGGTCGCCAGGCGGGTTGCCCGGGACGGCGATGGCCTGGTGATCGAGCCCCGTCAGAATCAGAATCTTTTTTCGGATGGGATCGAGCGGCTTGGCGATGGGTGTCAGGTCGAAGGAGGTGCCCACGGTGGTGGGCGTCCAGTCGGGCATGTTGAAGCCGTTCGGGACGAACCACCCCACGAAGCGACGCGGAGGAGCGCAGGTCGCGGCGCGCGCCCGGCGGGACCACACGGCCGAAGGCAGAAACGGCAGCGCCAGGGTCACGGCGGAACCACGCAACAGCAACCGTCGGGAAAAACGAGTCTTCATGGGAGGGTTCTCTCCGGGCAGCGTACGCGCGGGGCGTACCGGTTACCATTCAACGCGACACCCCGGCTCGGTCGCGCAGGTGTCCACCGAGAGGGCGGGGCACATCACCGTCGGCGTTCCGATGCAGAGCGGACCGAAATAGCACTGCAGCCCTTGACACACGGCTAGATCGGTCTGCGCCGTGCAAAGCGTCGTCCCCGTGCAGATGGACGGACCCCGTGTGTGCGGGACGCAACCGCGCGCATTGGCACAGTCGGCCGCGGTCGTGAGCAGGCTGCAATCCACCTGGTCTGTCCCAGAGGGCGCGCACTGGACCACCTTGCATCCAGGATCGGTGCAGTCGGTCGCGGTCCGGGACCCGCAGCTCGAATCGCCGCCGCACTTGGCCATCGGCGCCCCGAAGGCGCAGCCCAGCGCCTTCCCGATGCAGGCGGCGAAGTCACACGTCGCTGGTTCGTAGCCGGTGCAGGCATTGGGCAGCCATCGACATCCCGGAAGGGAGGTACACGACGCCTGATCGGTGCCGTAGCAGGTGAGGGTGGGGTCGCGGGGAGTCCCCACGCACGAGCCGAGGGTGCAGTAGGAATCCTGCATGCACTGGGCAGGCGTTCGCTGCGCGCACACGGCAGGGGTGCCTTGGCAGCTCTTCTTGCGGAACTTGTAGGAGACCTTGGGGGTACCGTCCAGCCCGGCACCACCGATCCAGAGCACGTCGTCCTGTACGCAGTACGGGGTGCGGAAGAGGCCCAGCTCGAGGATGTTCCCGACTGGAGTGGTGCCATCTACGCTGAACGGGAAAGTGATGGGAGCCTGCTCGCTCGGGTTGGCGCAATCGCAGGCGCCGCAGGCGTTCGCGGCGCAGGTCACCGTATGGGTGGGCGAGAACAGCAGCGCATCGACGTTCATGGCGGCGGTCGCGCACTGGTCGGTCGAAGTGAGCCCCCGGCATCCAAGCGACATGCGGGCGGTGAAGGACCAGTCTTCGGCGCCAAAGACCTGATACGTCCCGTCGGCGAGGATCTGCAGCGTGATGTCGTTCTTGCCGGGGGTCCCTTGCGCCACCATCTCGCAATCGCCCTTGCGGGTGGTGACGGACTTGAAGCAGGACTCTTCGAGGATCCAGGTTCCATAAGGTTCACCCCCGCACGGCGTGAAGCATGGGGCGACCGCCGCGCGCGGGCACTGGTCGGGGGGCGTCGGCGTGCCAGCGCCGCCGGCCCCGCCGGTCCCGCTGGCCCCCCCGGCCCCGCCGGCTCCCGCTGCCGCCATCGCGCTGGCGTCCGACGACGGGGCCGCGTCCGGAGCACCCGCGTCCGGAGCGCCCGCGCTGCCACCCGCGCTCGAGGCCGCACCGTCGGTGCCCCCGCCCGAATCGCTCACCGGTCGGCCGGCAGCGCCGCCTGCTCCAAGCGTGGCGCCACCTCGGCCCGCCGACGCGGGCCCAGCTTCGTGCGCGCTGGCGTCAGCGGGCGCGGGCCCGCCGCCGTCGGGCTGGTTGGCCCCGGAGTGCTTGCCGCCACCGCACCCGCCCAGGACGCCGAGGAGCACGAGCGATGTGCCTGCCAGACGAAAGGTGACTGTTCTCATGGCAGCGACACTCTCCTACCTCCCTGGTGCATCCGGCCGAACAACACGTCGCCTATGATCTCGCTCGCGCGTCGTGAGCGAGAGTATAGGGAGGTCCAATGCGTTCCGCGGCAAAAAGGCAATGGCATTGGCCAACGGCGAGTGCGCGGAAGACGTCGGCAGCGCCCAGGCTCGCCGCAGGTGACGCGAAGGACTGGCAGGCAGGCAACGGGCGTCGGGACGGGATTGCCCTGCAACGGATCACGCCTAAGTTGGCCTTCGAGCGACAGAGACTCGAAGGAGGTCCCGATGCCCGACACCAAGAACCAAGCTGACGACGCGGAGCTGAACGCACCTGGCGAAGGCGATCGCGCCGCCGACCGCCATTATCGCGACGCCACCCAGCGCTTCATCGCCGAAGGCAAGGTGCCCGCCGCGGCAGCCGAGGCCGTGCGGGCGCTCGACGACGACAAGGAACGCGAGGAGCTGGACCGCGCCGCCGAGGCGGGCCGCGCGCGGGCCAAGGAGCATGATCCCGAGGCGCGCAAATAGCCGCCGGAGGCTGCAGAGGGCGTAGCGGTTCGCTGCCGTGTCGATGAAGAGGCGTCTCGCGTATGCGGTCGCGATCATCGTGACCTTCATGCCCTCGTGCGGTCACGACCGGCCCCGGCACGCCGTCACCTCGGCGGGGATCCCTGATCGGATCGCGGACAAGGCGACCGAACCGACGGCCGACCTCGCGCCAGGGGCTCGTCCCGAGGAGCGGAACCATCTCATCGAGGCGGACTGGAGAGAGGTGGTGGTGAAGACGCGAAAGGAAGGGCCGACGGTTCTGGCGGCGGTGAAGCTGGTGGCACCCAACATCCGGCTCTTTCATGCCGGGGCCCCCGACGCGGGCGCTGCCGACAAGCGCGAGCAGCCGGACGAAGGGCCGACGAAGCGGGGAGCGGCAGCACCCCCGGAGGCCGTCGATCTGGCCGCCGAGCTCCGCAGCATTACGCCCTTGCAGGTCGATCACGTGGACATCCTGGATGGCCAGGTCGCGTTCGTCGACACGAGCCGAAAGGAGCGTCCCGAGCTCTGGTTGCACGACCTGCAACTCTCCGCCGAGAACTTGACGACCCGTGTCCCGCTGGCCGAGGGGAGGCCCGTCTTGCTGACCGCCACGGCGACGCTGGCTCACAGCGGGAAGGTGTCGATCTTCATCACGGCGGCGCCGTTCGAGACAGGGTTGACCTTCTCGGGCCGGGCCGCGGTGGTTGGTCTGCAGACGGCGGAGCTCTATCGTTTCATCGCGCCGGCCACGGACATGCAAGCGCCACGGGGCACCATCGATCTCTTCGTGGAGTTCGATTGCCGGAATGGCGAGCTCACGGGCGGGGTGAAGCCCGTCCTCAAGAACCTGGAGATTCGCCCCGACGACAAGAACCCCTGGACGGTCCTGAAGGCTTGGGCGACGGATGTGGCGATCCACATCTTCTCGGATCGGCTGCGCCAGCGGAACGCGATCGCCACCGTGCTGCCCATCAAGGGAACGCTGACGGCGCCCGAGGCTCAGCTTTGGCCGACCATTTTTGGGGTCATGCGCAACGCCTTCGTCGAGGGGCTGACCTCCGGTTACGCGTTCCTGCCGCCAGCGACCGCGAAGACGAAGCAAGGCGTCGTCAAGCAGGGCGTCGAGGCGTTGACGGGCGCGGGGCCTCCCCCGGCTCAACCGACTGGCGCCGAGGCCGAGACGCCGACACCGATGGCGACCCCATGAAGACGGTCAAGGCGCCGCCGTCGGCTGGCCCGCGGTCCGTCCTCGCGTTCGTCGTGGTTGGGTTCGTGGCCGTCGTCGAGGTAGGCGGCAACGGTGGATGCGCGCATCCCCGCTCGGCCCCGTCCCCGCGCGTCGTACCGGCGACGAAACCCGACCACGAGCTGGCGGTCGAGACAGGCATCCCGGTGGCGAGCACGCCGCAGGGGCTGATGCAGCCCGACGCCGCGACGAAGCTGCAAGAACGGCTCATCGAAAAGGGCCTCATGCGAGCCGAACAACGCTCGGGCCAGCTCGACGCGGCGACGATGGCAGCCCTGCGGACCTTCCAAGCGAGCGAAGGACTCCCCGCGACAGGATTGCCCAGCTACGAAACGATCGACCACCTGGACCTGAGTCTCGATGCCATCTTCCATCCAGCGAGCTCGCACCCAGCGAGCTCGCACGCGCGAGGCCCAACGGCTGGTGCCACGGGGCCCTGACGGCCGCCAGCCTCATGGCACGAGGGTGGGGTGGGTCGTCGCGACCAATTTCCCATCCAACCAGCGTACGTCGCCCACGAACTGCGGATCGCCGATCGAGCCGGCCAATCGGGCCTTCGCGTCGACCTTCCCCGACAGGGTCTGCAGACGCGCGCTGAATTGCGACAGCCACGCCACGTCCAGGTGGCGGGCCCGGATCGTGGCCTGGATGGGGAGCTTGCGCGGGGCGATGCCCTGCGTGACGGCGGGATACGACAGGTCGATTGGCGACTGCGCCGCGACGCGCAGGGTGCCGCCATGGGCTGCGGCGAACGCCACGTTCGCGCGCACGCTGCCATTCGCGTAGGTCGCGTGAACGCGCCCACGGCCGAGCTCCGCGGTGCTCGCGCCGGCGGGGGCGCCGGCGGGGGCGTTGACCTGCAGACGCTCGCCGTTCATCACGAGGTCCAACAGGGGACGCTGGGCGGTCCCCGTGGCGCTCAGCACCAGCGAGATGCGACCATCACCGTACGCGGGCATCCGGGCCGCCCGCAGCGCGCTCGCCAGCAGCAGCCTGCTGACGCCGATCTTGACGTTGGCCGTGGCGTCCTTCTCCGCGCCCGCCGGCGCGCCCGCCGGATTGACGGGCAGGTTGAACGTCGCGTCCACGTCGGCGAACGGGGCGCGGGCGTGGAGCGCTCCCTGGACGCGGCCATCGGCGAGCGTCGCGTCCACGCGTGCATCGAGTTGCGCGAAGCCCTTCACGCGTCCTCGCTGCAACCACACGCGGGCGCGGGCGTTCGGGCTGGACTGGCGCCCATGGGCGTCGAGGTCGACGCCGAGCGTACCCGTGAGGCGCAGGGTGGCGGGTACGAGGGGCGCGGGGAGCAACTCGAGTCGAAGGTTGGCCAGCACCAGGTGCGCGTCGATCAGGTCACCCGCCCTCTTCCCATCGAAGGAGAGCGCCTGTGGTCCGGCCACCAGGCGCAGGTTCGTGAGTGAGATCGCGTCACCCGCGAAGCGCAGATGCGCCGCAGCTCTGGACGTCCATGCGGCGCCCGGATACGCGAGGCCCAGCCGCTGTAAGACGACGCCCTGACCATCCTCGTCGAGGCGCGCCTGCCAGCCGAGCTTCATGCGCGCCGGCGCGGTCACGTTCAATTCACCGGCGAGGTTGCGATCCTCCAGGCTGGCCGCGAGCGCGAGCCCGCGGACGAGGGTCGATCCGCTGCGCACGTCATCCGCGGCCAACGTGACGCGAGCGCGCTGGATCCGCGCCGTCGCGCCCGCGACCACCGCGTCGAGCGAGAGGCGCTCCGCGTGCACATCAGCGACCCGGAGGGCGTCGAGACGTCCCAGGGCTGCGGCCTCCCACGCACCTGGGGCTTCCGCCCGCAGCGCGGGAGTGCGGGACGCGAAGCCCGAAGCGAGAAGAGACAGATCAACCTTCCCCTTGCCGGCCAGCGGCGGGACGTCGATACCCGTCACGGCGCGCACGGCGCTGGCCGCGAGAGCCAGGTCGCTCACGCCCAATCGGCCGGCGAATTCGAAGCGTTGGTCATCGTCGTCGCCGGCGCCTCCCCCGCCGATCAGCTCGACGCCCGGAATGCGCATCCGCAGGTCGACTGTGGGAACGGAACCAGCGTGCGCCTCTCCTTCGACTTTCAGGGGACCCCAGGCGTACCCGCCGAGTGACACGGGAGGAATCCCGACGGCGATCCGCGCTTCCGCGTCCTTCGGGTATTTCCGATCGAAGCTGCCCCTGATTGTCCAGGCACCTCCGAGGAGGTTCCCGTCGGTGGAGACGCTGACAACATCCCCACGCACCTTCACGTCCGCGGAAAGGGCGAGCGGCCCGGTGGGCGACCTCGCGCTCTGTCCCTCGAGCCAAAGAGAGAGGTCGAGCGCGCCATTTCCGGTCCCGTACCGCGCGGTCACCGAGGAACGCAGATCGGTCAGATCGAGCTTTGGGTCGCCCTCCGCGACCGACTCCGTCGACTTTGCCACGGCGAAGGTAACCGCGCCTCCGGTCAGAGAGAAGCGCTCCAGCCGAACGACCCAACCTTCCTGATCGCCCGCCTTGGTCTTCCGCGGCGTGGGCGCGGCCTTCGTGCGGGGCGCCGTGGCCCGCGAGAGGTTGAGCCCGCGAGATCCGCTGACGAGGTCCAGACGAGGGGTCTCCACGACGATCGCCTTCAGGCACAGCTCCCGACGGAGGAGCCGCGCGATGGCCACCTCCACCTCCAGGCGCGCGACAAATGCCACGGGTTCACCCTCGGGATCTCGAAGCGCCACGTCCGAAAGCGTGAGGCGGTCACCTCCGAAGGACAGCCGGCCTATGTCCAGATGGCCCCCGATCCGCTTGTTCACCTGGGCGGCGGCGAAGCGCCGCAGGTGTTCGCCACCCCACGACGTCTGCATCACGGCGATCGCGGAGCCGATCAAGGCCACCACGGCTGCGACGACGCCGCCTGCCGTGCCCAGGATGAGCCGGCCGTTGAACAATCTGCGCAGCCTCATGTACACAAGCTACGTCCTGCAAACCAATCGCCATCGTCGCTGAACGAGGCCAGGCGCGCGGGGGCATCGAGGGCAGGCCTACTGTCCCGGGGCCGCGCGGGTCGCGGGAATCCCCACGGTTCGTTACCTCGGGAGCTCGATCGTTACCGATTCGCGACCCTGGGCTCTTTGGCTTCGCGAACCATGTCCGTTTGCGGCCAGCATCCGCCGCAGCGACGCCTGGCACGCGTCGTGAAAGGCTCGTGGAAGGTGTGAGGTGAAAGGCTTGCAAATGCAGGCATCGAGGAACCGCAACGTGTTTGTCGGGGAAGGTGCATGAACGTGCTGTGCGAAGGACAGATCCTGGATGGAACCTACCGTTTGGTTCGGCTGATCGGACAGGGGGGGATGGGCGTCGTATACGAGGCCACGCACGCGCGCCTGGCGGGCCGGTACGCCGTGAAGGTGTTGCTACAGAAGCTGTCGGAGAACCCGGAGGCGCTGGCCCGGTTCGATCGCGAGGCGCGAATCACCTCGCTGTTGCAACATCCGAACGTGGTCCAGGTCATCGATCACAACACGGCTGCCGACGGCACGGAGTACCTGGTGATGGAGTACCTGGCGGGCGAGAGCCTGGCGCAGCGCCTGGCGCGGGTCGGTCGCCTCTCGCCCGGGGCCGCCCTCGATGTGGTCCACCAGATCGCGTCAGGCCTGGCCGCGGCTCACGCACGCGGCGTCGTCCACCGCGATCTGAAGCCCGAGAACATCTTCCTGGTTCCAATCGAGGGCCGGGAGCTGGAGTCGGTCAAGATCCTGGACTTCGGGATCTCGAAGATCGGACGAGCCGAGCAGGCGATCGATCGTCAGATATGCGGGACGCCGCAATACATGGCGCCGGAACAGATCGAGGCCCGCGTTGGCGACATCGGCGGCGCGACCGACCAGTTCGCCCTCGCCGTCATCGCCTACGAGATCCTGACGGGTCGCAACCCGTTCATGGCGGACAACGTGCAGGAGATATTCCTGAACGTGTCGAGGGGCGTTCCCTCCCCGACGGGCTTCGGACCCAGCGTCGACGACGTGCTGCGACGGGGCCTGGCCAAGTCGAATCGCAGGCGGTTCCCCTCCGTCACGGAATTCGACGAGGCGCTTCGAGCCGGGCTGGCGGGCGTCCACGAGGGTCAGTCCCAGCCCACGCTCGCTCTTGCAGTGGGTGAGCTCGTCAGCATCGAAGCCAAGCCGAACCGGCACCGGCGCTGGGGACCGACGGTGCGGGTCGCTGTGGGCGCGAGCCTCGCGACGATTGTGCTCCTGGATGGTGGTGGGATCGCGAGCCACCTCTTCCGCCGCGCGCGCCCCACCATCGAGAGCGCGACTGCGTCAATCATGGGAGGGCCCTCGGGCGGGGTCGTTTCGGCCGCGGCAGAGCGACCGGCGCAAGCTTCTTCGTCGACTCCGTCGGCCCCAGCATCCGCCCCACCTTCGCCTCCTCCCGTGCCGGCGGCCCCTTCCGGTCCGACGGTGGTGCCAAGTCCGATCTTTCCTGATCCAGCTGACCCGGACCAGAGGAAACGCGTCGATGTCACCGCCCCTTCGCCACTCGTCGGCGACCAGGCTCCGATCGCGGGCCACTACCCCGGCGGCGAGGCGGGCTCGCGCTCCGCGCGGAACACCTCGCGCGGCCGCAGAGCCGGGTCAGGATTCGCGGGACCCTCCTACCAAACTCTTCCCCCAGGCGACGGCCTTCAACCGACGGCAGCAGGGCCCCCGGTGTCGGTTCCGGGGTCGCGGCCGGCGCCGTCGCGGCCACGACCGCCGGACGCGGACGACACGATGCCGTTGACAGACCCTTCGGCCGGCAACTGAAAGCGCGGTTTCCTCGAGTCCAGAAACTCTGTTCACCTCCCGCTGCTCGGGCGAGCTTCGCCCAGTTTTGCTGGGCGAAGCGAGGGGGGACCGGGGTGTGCGAGCGGCAGCGAGCCACCCCCGCAAGATTGACCTAGACCACGCGGCGACCGACGATCACGCGGTAGCCGGCAAGCAGGATCACCGCGCCCAGGACGGACGCGATGATGCCCGGGCCGGCATCTCCCGCGTGATAGAAGCCAAGCGCTCGACCCAGGAAGCCGGCGATGACGGAGCCCGCGATGCCGATCAGCATCGTGATGAGAATGCCGCCCGGATCGCGGCCCGGCATGACGAGCTTGGCGATGGCGCCCACGATCAACCCGACGATCAATGACCAGATGAAGTGCATGTGAATTGTCCTTGTAGAGGGTGGTTGGGGGGACAGGATATTTGGAGCCCGATGGTGCAGAGCGAAAAGCGTGCCGGCGTTGCTCTCGCGCGGACCTGGGCCGTTCGTTCGACTGGGCGTGGGATGTGACCGACGCGCGACCCTCGGAAGTCTGGAGACGGTAACCATCGTCCGGCGCGCGTCACATCCGCCCGTCCGGACGCGCCGGTCGAAAGATCGAGATTCCGGCCAACACGTGAATATTCGCGATCCGGCCGGGGGGCAGCCGCGTAGTCAAGGTACTCACGCGCTGACCGACGTCGTCGGTGAGCGGCCCCGGTGACCGCCTCGCCACGCGCAGCGTGTCGCCGCCTTGGGGCCGTCAGCGCGCCAATCCCAGCAACATTCGAGAGAGGCTCAATCATGTCAAAGCTCATTCCCGGTCTCGCAATCGCGACCCTCAGCCTGTGTGGATTCGCGTGCGGCAGCGACAGCTCGTCGATGGCCAGCGCTGCTCCCGGCGCCGCCCTGAAGTGCACGAGCAGCGGCAAGGACGCGTTCGATACCTACCAGACGGCAGCCTTCGTGACGGTCAACGAAGCGATCGTGGCGAACGTCTTCGCCGAGATCGGCGCCAACAGCACGACCAATCTGGGCGCTTCGTTCACGAAGATCGGGACGGGGACCCCACCGTCGACCGCGGATGACGCCCCCACCTTCAAGGGCAAGCTCGCGGCCTTTCTCGTCTACGCGTACGGCGGGCCGACCAGCATCACTTACACGGACGGGAAGACCTACAGCGGCCTGCAAGACATGGCCAGCGCCCACGCCGGGCTGGGGATCACCAGCGCACAGTTCGACTACTTCGTGTCGAACATCGTCGTCCCCGCGCTGACCAGCAGCGGCGTCAGCGCCGCCGACGTGTCGAGCTGCTTCGCCCCGGTGGTGACTGACGCCGCCTTCAAGGCCTCCATCGTCGGAAAGTGAGGAGGGCGCCATGACGTCGGTCCGGATTCGGCGCGGCTTCGCATTCGCCGCAGCGCTGGTGGTGCTGTTCGTGGTAGTCGTGGGCTTCGCGCACACCCGCGCCGGCCGGCCCTTGCTGGTGGCCATGGGCCGGGCGTTTCGAGGCGGCGGGGCCGCGTGCCCCCTCGGCTACGACAAGACCGCGACCCCAGCCGAGCACGAACAGGCGAATGCGCGGTTCGCGACTCTTCATCGTGGCGCTGCAACCGCCTCGGCGCGGCCGGCGCTGGGCTTCGTTCTCGGCGAGACCTCTCGTGGCGAGATCGTCTCCCGGATGGCGGCCCGCGGAATCGCCTGCGAGCGCTCGCGGGCCGCCGATCTGGTGTGCAAGGAGGTCCCGAGCGCCGCCCTCGGGGGCGTGTCGGGAGGAGGGCCGAGCCGCGAGCTGTGGTTCACCTTCGGAACGAGGGATGAGCTCCTGTGGCTGGTGGCGCTGGCGCGCGCCCCGAACGCCGGTGTCATCAGCGCCGCGTTCAACGAAGCCACCCAGGTGGTCGCCGACCGCGCGGGACCGGCGACCCGCACCTCGGGCGCGGCCGACGCCGCCACCCTGGCGTCGGGGGTCCTGCGCCAGGCCAGCGCCGAATTTCGCTTCACCAATTACTACGCCGAGGCTCGGGCGACGAACATCGGCAGCGGGTATCTACTGACCGAGGAATACCGGTCTCTCGTCGATTGAAGACGTCAGGGTGGGCCAGCGACCGCGTATTCCGCTGACGTGGTAGACGGAGAGGGTGACCGGATCGGCCTCCCCGAGACTGGTGTTTCTCCACGAAGATCCTCATCGCATGGGTGGGGGCGAGGTGATGCTGGAACGGCTGGCGGGGCTGGCGCCGCTCGTCGGGGCGCATGTGGACCTGGGGCTGCTGTTCGGCAGATCCGTGCCGCTGGCGCCGGCGCTGCGGGCCAGATTTCGTCGCGTGGGCTGCTTCGATTTTCCGAGACGGCTCCGGCTTGCCGAGGCTTCGGGGCTGAGGCGCAACCACCGCGCGCTGGCTGGTTGGCTGACCGGGGAGCCGACCCGCGCCTGCGTGTCCATGACGTTCGCGACCGCGGTTCGGGGCGCCCTGGCGACGCTTGGGACGCCCACGGCGCTCATGTGGATGTGCAACTTCTCGGTGCGGACGGCGGGATGGTGGCCCACCGCGAAGCGTTCGGCGGCGCTGCGCTGTTTGGGGCTGTCCGGTGCCATCGCGGTCTGCCCCAGCCTCGTCACGCGAGCCGAGCTCGCGAGCCTCGGCTATCCCGACTCGCAGTTGCGCGTGATCAACAATGGCGTCGATCTCGCGCGGTACGCGCCGCGGCCGGTGAGCGATGAGGAGCGGCAGCACTTTCGCGGGTGGTTTCGGGCCCGCCACGGCGTGCCGGCTGCCGATCTCGTGGCGGTCTGCACCGCGCGGATCGACCCCATCAAGAATCACGAGGTCCTGATTCAGGCGGTCGCCGCGGCGGGCCGGCAGGGCGTTCGCGTGGCGCTGGTCTGCCTGGGCGACGCATGCGGCGACGACGCCGGCTACCCCGCGCGTCTGCTGGCGCGCTGCGAGGAGCTGGGGGTGCGCGATCGGGTCTTGTTCGTGGGGCGCAGCGACGAGGTGCCGTCGTGGCTGGCGGCTTGCGATGTCGCCGTGTTGGCGAGCCACAGTGAGACGGCGTCCCTCGGGCTGATCGAAGCAGCGGCGGCAGGATTGCCGCTGCTCGCGTCGAACGTGGGCTCGGCGCCGGAGCTTGCGCTCGCCGGACGCTCGGGATACTTGTTCTCGCCCAACGATGCGGCCGCCTGCGCTCGCCACCTGGTCGAGCTCGCGCTCGACGCGCGCCAGCGACAGGCGCTCGGGGCGGGGGCCCGGCGCATCGCGGAGAGGGACTACGATTCCTGCGCGATGGACCGCCGCTGGGTCGAGCTCCTGACCGATCTGCTGGCACGCCCTCACCCGTCGGGTGCTGCCAAGGGCCTGCGGTCGTGAGCGGCGGGTGGCGCGCGCGCGGGCTCGGCGGGCTTGGCCCGGTGGCAGCGGTGGCGGGTGCCGGCGTGGCGCTGGCCGCCGTGTTTGCTTCCGCGCAGCGGGCGCGCGGCATGCCGTTGAGCCTGTCCGCCTATCACGAGCTTCGCGAGGCGGCGATCTCCGCGGTGACCGCGGTGTTTCCGGCGCGGGCCGTCGGCTTTCCCGTCGGGCAATGGCTCGGTCATGCGTTCCTCTCGCCGCCGTTCTTCTTCGCGACCGCCGCGATTCTGCTCGCGGAGTGGGCCTGGCCCGTCAACCCCGAACAACCGCTGCTGTCGCCGTCGTTCGTGCACGACCTCGTGTGGTATCTCGCCACCATCGGCGGATTCGTCCTCGTGGGAGGTTGGTTGTACGAACATCTCCGCGGGCTTTACCAGGCCCACCTCCGCTCTCTCGGTATCGGCGTGCTGCCGGCGGGGCCCGCCTGGCTCAGCGTGCTGGCCGGCATCGTCGTCGGCGACCTCTTCGCCTGGCTTCACCACCTGGTTCGCCACAAGGTGCGGCTGTTCTGGCTGTTTCACGAGGTCCATCATGCCCAGCGCAACCTGAACGCCTGGACGAACGAACGCGTGCACGTGGTCGACGTCTTGATCGCGGTCAGCATCCAGACGCTTCCGCTGCTCGCCCTCGGGGTCCCGACCACCACGGCAGGGGCCTACGTGGTGGCGGCCGCCTGGTACACGCGGCTCTGCCACGCGAACGTGCGCAGCCACTTCGGCTTCCTGCGGCATGTGCTCGTCACGCCGCAGTCGCACCGCCTGCACCACTCCGCGCGCCCCGAGCACGCCGACCAGAACTTCGGCGTGATCTTCAGCGTGTGGGATCGGATGTTCGGCACGCTCAGCCGCGACGTCGATGTCTATCCCGAGACCGGGCTGACCGACCCGACCTTTCCCGTCGAGCGAGGCTATGGAGACGTGGTTTGCCTGCGGGCGTTCCTCCGCCAGCAGATCCATCCGTTCCGCGCCATGGTCGCGCTGCTCAGGAAGCGGACCTGAGTCAGACGCCTGCCAGCAGCGCGTTCGCGGCCTGCGGATGCTGCTTGCATTCCAGCAGCGCCCGGAGCATGAGCGGAGCCACGATGGTCGCGTCCGACTCGATGACGAACATGGGCGTCTCCGCGGTAAGCTTGTCCCAGGTGATCTTTTCGTTTGGTGTCGCGCCGGAGTACGACCCGTAGGACGTCGTCGAGTCCGAGATCTGACAGAAGTATGCCCACGGCTTCACCGGCTGTTCCAGGTCGTACTTGATTGACGGCACCACGCAGATCGGGAAGTCGCCGGCGATACCACCGCCGATCTGGAAGAAGCCGATGCCCGCCCCCGCGGACAGCTCGCGATAGTGATCGTAGAAGGCCGCCATGTATTCGATGCCGGACTTCGCGATGGTGGCGCCCACCTCGCCGGTCTTCACGTGCGACGCGAAGATGTTGCCGAACGTCGAATCCTCGTAGCCGGGGACGACCATGGGCAGGTTGGCGCGTGCGGCGGCGAGCAGCCAGCACTCGTCGGCCTTGCCCTGGTGGAGCTTCGCGTCGATGGCTTGGATCAGCTCGTAGAAGTACTCGTGCCAGAAGCGGCGCTGCTTCTGGTCAGCCACGCGCTTCCACATCGGCACGATATACTGCTCGACGGCGCGGAACGCCTCGTCCTCGGGGATGCTGGTGTCGGTGACCCGGCGCATGCGGTCGTTCAGGATCTTCGTGTCGTCTTGCTTGGTGAAGTAGCGGTAGTCGGGGAAGTCCTTGTAGTGGTCGTGCGCCACCAGGCGGAACAGCGACTCCTCCAGGTTGGCGCCCGTCACCGACAGCCCGTGGATCAGACCGGCCCGGATCGCGGGGGCCAGCGTGATGCCGAGCTGAGCGGACGACATTGCCCCGGCGACGGCCCAGAACATGCGCCCGCCCTTTTCGATGTGGCGCCAGTAGCCGACGATGGCGTCGCGGGTCGCGCGGGCGTTGAAGTTCTTGTAGTTGCCGAGGACGAACTCGAGGACGGGGAGGTCGGTGGCCATCGTTCACTTCCTGTTGCTGAGGGTCTCTGAGGCGCTAGTGCACCGCCGCCGATATAGCATCACATGCGCCCCGCGATCGCCTACCCCGATCTCTGGACGGCGCCGCGGATCGCGCCGACGGTCAACGGCCTGTCCAGCACGACGGCGCCGAGCGCTCGCGCCTTCTCGTGCACCCCGGCGTTGCCCGAGATCAAGATGAAGGGCGTGGCGCGCGCGCTCGCCCGCAGGCCCTCCAGCACGGCGAGCCCGGGGATGCCCGGGATGTTCTGCTCGCAGATCACGACATCGAAGCTCTCGCGCCCTCCGTCGACGATGGCGAAGGCCAGCGCCTCCAGCAGCGCGGAGGCGTCGCTCACCTCCACGACGGTGTGGCCCTCGCGGCGAAGCACAAAGGAGAGCAGCCGCCGCAGCTCGTGATTGTCCTCGGCCAGCAGGATCCGCAAGGACTTCTCTTCCGGCTCTTGCTCGACGAGGTGGAGCTCGGGTGCGGGCGACGAGAATGCAAATGGGGACGTAGACGTTTGGCTCATGGCGAGACCTCCTTCAGGTCATCGCGTCACGATTGCATCGCGGGTGCCATGAACGCGGCGCGCGCGGCCCGCGCCAAACTGGCGACGGCGCGCACGGAGATTCGACGCAGGATCGGGTCGGGTTGCCGTTTTGGCCGACAGCCGCCGTTCGATCACGCTGCGGTGGTGAGCGTCGGCTTGGCGCGCGTGCGCGAGGGCACGAGCGAGGAATGCGAAACCTGCAGACCGCGTGCGGGTTTCGCAGTGTCGCGCGCCCCTGTCGTCGCCTCGATCTGCGGATGTTCGAGCGGCATCGTCCGTGCAATGCGCAGCCCTCGTCTCGACGGTCGAGACAAGAAAGGTATTCATGACACGGCTTCGTCTCGTATTCGTGATCGGTGTCAACGTGCTCCCCTTCGCGTTAGCCCTTGCCCTTCCGGCGGGGGTTCGCCTCGCCAGCGCACAGGACCAAGGCCAGGACCACAACCACGACCGCCCGCCACGCCAGCCACCGCCCGCGGCCTTCGAAGCTTGCCAGCAGAAGAAGTCGGGCGACGTCTGCGAGGTCACGTTCCACGAGCACACGATGTCTGGAACGTGTGCGACGGCGCCCGACGAGCGTCTGTTTTGCCGGCCCGACCATCCGCCGGGTCCCCCGCCCGAGCTGAAGGCCGCCTGCGTCGGCAAGCAGGCCGGCGACGTCTGTCAGGCCACGTTGCCCGATCGCACCATCACTGGCACGTGCGGCCAGGGACGTCACCACGAGGGACGCGACGACGCCCTGCTCTGTCGTGCAACTCAGCCGAGGCCGTAGCGCTTCAACTTGTCGTACAGGGTGCGCAGGCCGATCCCCAGCTGGGCGGCCGCGCGCCGGCGGTTGCCGCCGGTTGCCGCCAGCGCGCGTTCGATGGCCCCGCGCTCCAGCTCCGAGACCGTCTGGGGCGACAGCTCGGATGGCTCCTCCGCCTCGTCCTGCAGCATCGCGAGATCGTCCGCCGTGATCGCGAACCCATCGGCGAGGATGGCGCTTCGTTCGAGGACGTTCGCCAGCTCGCGCACGTTGCCCGGCCAGGATGCCGCCGCCAGCGCGTCGTGCGCGTCGGCGGAGAGACGAAGCCGTGGCTTGCCGAGATCACCGGCGATGCGCGCCAGCAGGGCATCGGCGAGCGGACGTATGTCCTCGCGGCGCTCGCGCAGGGCGGGGAGCCGCACCGGGAAGACCGCCAGCCGGTGATAGAGATCGTCGCGGAAGGTTCCCTGGCGCTGCATCTCGACGAGGTTGCGGTTGGTGGCCGCGATCCAGCGGACGTCCGCCTCCACGGTCTGCCGGCCGCCGACGCGTTCGAAGCGCTTCTCCTGCAGGATGCGCAGCAGCTTGGCCTGAAGGCCCGGCGCCAGCTCCGCCACCTCGTCCAGGAAGAACGTGCCGCCTTCGGCCAGCTCGATGCGGCCGCGCTGGCGGGCGTGCGCCCCCGTGAAGGAGCCCTTCTCGTGCCCGAACAGCTCGCTCTCGAGCAGCTCAGGCGACAGCGCCGCGCAGTTCACGGCGACGAACGGCCCGGCCGCGCGGCTGCTCCACCGGTGAATCGCGCGCGCCGCGACCTCCTTGCCGGCGCCGCTCTCGCCAAGCAGCAGCACGGTCGCGTTCGTGGCCGCGACCTTGCGCAGCGACTGCTCGACGGCCAGCATCGCCGGTGCGCCATAGCCGAGGGGAGGGTCGGCGGAGGCGTCGCTGATCTCCTCGCGGGCCCGGAGCCGATGCCGCTCCAGCGCGCGCGCGACGGTGAGCCGCAGGGCGGCGGGGCTGCTGATCGGCTTTTGCAGGTAGTCGAAGGCGCCGTGCTTCATGGCCTCGACCGCGCTGTCGATCGAGCCGTGCGCGGTCAGCACGATGACCTCGGTGTCGGGATGATCGCGCCGGATGGCCTGCAACAACGCCATGCCGTCGACGAGCGGCATGCGGAGATCCGTGAGCACCACATGAAACGCGGACCTGGCCAGCGCCGCCAGGGCGGCCTCGCCGTCGCCCGCCTGCTCGACCGCATGGCCCGCCTCGGTCAGCGCGTCCGCCACGAACGTCCGCACGCCCTCTTCGTCGTCGACGACGAGTAGCCTGGACTTGAGGGTCGTGGCGGCGCCGGGGATCATGCCGCCGCGCCGCCCGCCCGGGGCAGGTACACCCGAAACTGCGCGCCGCCGCCCACGGCGTCCACCACGTCGATCCGTCCGTGGTGCAGCTCGACGATCCGCTTCGCGACGGGCAGACCGAGGCCGGTGCCCCGGAGCTTCGTGGTGTGAAAGGGCTCGAAGATGCGGTAGCGCTCCGACTGTGGAACACCGGGGCCGTGGTCCCGCACGGTGTAGACCAGGGCATCGCCCTCGCGGAGGGCGTTCGCCTCGACCTTCAGGTGGTCTGGCGTCACGGACAGGGCGTTGTCGAGCAAGTTGATGAGCACCTGTTCCACGCGCGTGGCGTCGAGGGACCACGCGGCGGGGGACGCCTCCGTGTGACGGACGATGCGCTGGGGCGCGGTGGCCAGCGCGGCGCGCTCCAGCAGGTCGCCCGGGCTGGTGGCGGCGACGTTGATGGTGCCGGAGCGGGCGAAGTCGAGCAGATCCGTGGTGAGGTGCTCGAGGCGAATGGCCTCGCTGATCACGCGCTCGACACGGGCGGCGAGCGCCGGGTCCTCGACCTTCTCGGCGATGAGCTGCGCGTGCCCCTTCAGCGCCGCCAGGGGATTGCGGATCTCGTGCGCGAGCACGGCGGACATTTCACCGAGCTGGGCGAGGTGTCGCTGGGTGGACAGGCGAAGCTCCGCGCGCTCGGCGCGCCGGGCGCGCATCCACAGGATCAGCGCCGCCAGCGTCAGCAGGCCCGCCGCGCTCGACGACAGGATCAGCACGGCGAGGGCGCGATGTTGCGCGCTCTCCGAGCTGATCGGTTCGAACTCGATGATCAGCTCGCGCGGTGCCGTCGGCCCTGCCCCTGCCGTCCCACCCGGCGGCCGCGGGCGCTCGAGGGGCTCGAGGCCTGACGCCGGGGTGCCTGCGGGGACGGCGTCGGGAGCGCGTAGGGGAAAGGCGGGGGGAGCCCGACCGGGGAAGGGTGGCCCAGAGGGCCGACCCGGGCCCAGCATTCGCACGCGCCCATGGCCGAAGCTGGGCGCGCCCATGGTGGGGTGGGCCCCCGTCAAGAGGGGCTCGCCGGCCTCCACGATGATGTTTCCGCGGTCGAGGACCGCGATATAGGTGAGTCCCAGCGCGCGGTTGCCCTCGAGGGCCGCGCGCAGCTCGTCGACCTGCGGGGGCCGCCGTCCCAACAGCCGTTCGACCCGGTGGAGAAACCCGATGCCCTGACGCTCGGCCACGAAGGCGGTCGCGTTGCTGGCGTCTCGATACGAGAGGGCGGAGGACGTGACGAGGACGACCCCGAGCAGGAGCGCGATCAAGACAGGTCCGGCGCTGCTGGCGGAGCGACGGAGCTTCGAGCGCGTGGTGGTGGCCATCGACATCAGCTTAATTGCAAACGACCCGCCACCGCGAAATCACCCCCGGAGAGCGTGCGCTCGGCGTGGAGCTTGGTGCCCGGTCGGCGAGATCCGCACGAAATACTGCGGAATCTGCACGACCGAGGTAAACCAACCACAGGCTCGAACCGCCGATCTGGCCAAAGCAATGCCGGCACGAGGATTGAAAGTGCGCCGCTTCGCGAACGCTACGACCTTCACCGGAGGACCAAGCCATGAACCCGAGGACGCCGACGACGGTCGAATTGCAGTGTTTCACCATCGTCGGCCCCCATTCGCCCCTCGGGCGCCGCGCCCTGCTGAAGGGCGTCGGCTCGGTGTTGTTGGCTGCGCCGCTGACGCCGATCTTCGGTTGCTCGTCGAGCGGCTCCGCGAATGACAACACCGACGGCAGCCTGGACGTCGGCGGCGGATGGGCGACCGGCGGGACAGCGGCGATGACCGACAAGGCGACCTACCCGAATCCGTTCGCAGGAGCGGTCCCGAGCGCGTGCGCGCTGACGTGCGAGGCGACGCAAGGGCCCTGCTACGCCGCCACCGCGGAGGAGATCCAGGACATCAGCTACGGCTATGCGGGACTGCCCACCCGGGTCTACCTGCAACTCCTCGACGAAGCCTGCGCGCCTGTGGTCGGGGCATCGGTCGACGTATGGCACGTCTCCGCCGTGGGGAAGTACTCGGGCAACGACGCGACGAACGAGAACGTCGCCTTCTGTACCGGCGGCGACAGTGATTTCACGTCGCACCTCTACTTCCGGGGGAGGCAAACGACCGACGCGACCGGCGTGGTGTTCTTCGACACCTGCTATCCCGGCTGGTACTCCGGACGCACCGTGCACATCCACCTGACCGCGCGCATCGGCGACCAGAGCTATCTCACCACCCAGCTGTTCTTCGACGACGCGTTGAACGACGACATCCTGACCTCCCAGGCGCTGTACTCTTCGCGCGGCGCGCGCAACACCACCAACCAGAACGACTCGGTGGTCGCCGCCAGCGCCGTCGGCGGCTACACGTTTCAAACTCAGAAGATGACCGACGGCGCGCTGCTGGCGTGGAAGACGCTGGTCGTCCGCTCGTCGCTGGCGAGCGCCTCGTGCGCGATCCCCGGCGGCGCGGCGCCGGCAGGGACGTAAGCCGTTAGGGAGGCCTCGGGCCTCGGGACCTCGGGCCTCCGGCCTCCCGAAGTCCGAGGCCTCCTTACCTTCACTCACGCTCTCACGCCCCCGCGACCACCGCCGTCACACCTGCCAGGCGCCGTTCGCGAACACGACCTCGCCGTCGAGGAGCACCTTCTCCGTCACGGCGAAGACGTCCACGTGGTACTTCGCCTCCTTGCGCTTCACGAGGGGCTTGTTGTAGACGCCGTGCTTGGCGCCGAGGGACAGGTGGACGCCGCACATGCGCTCGTAGGTCCCCACGTCGCTGACGCGGCGGTCGCGCGTGAACGCGCGGTTCATGCCGAAGCCGAGCTCGCGGATCCACACCTCCTCGTCCTCCTTGATCTTCGCGATGACCTCGTCGAAGTGAGGCGTGGAGTCGACCGCGCCCACGACCCGCCCGCGCTCGACGATCAGGGTGATGGGCCGCTCGGGCGCGTTGGCGCGAAAGTCGTTGTCGCCGAAGATGAAGATGCGCACGCGCCCGTTGACCCGCTCGAGATCGCGCGGTTCGGTGAACACCTCGCCAATGGGAAACTGGCCGCCCACGTTCTTCAATGTGGCGTAGTCGCCGATGTTCAGCTTCGTCTCCTCGAACGCCGATTCGTAGATCAGCTCCTCGCCGCCGCTGTCGATGACCGCCCGCGTGGCCCGGTCGAGACGGGCCTTCAGCGCTGGCCCGAGGACGCGGTAGTAGGCCGGATCGTAGGCCAGCGACTCGACGTACGTCCCGTACTCCGCCTCCTCCATGCGGAAGAGGTGAGGGTGCTCGATGACCTTCAGCCCGCGCTTGAACAGCTCGATCCGGATACGAAAGGCCTCGAGGCGAAAGCTCTTTGACTGGATGAGGACAACCAGGTCGCCCGGTCGTAGCGGTTCGAAGGCGGCGAGGACGTCGGCGGGCGACACGGCGTCGAAGTCGATGTGGGTCGCGGCGGGCAGCGCGGCGCGGTACGCGCGCGCGAGCAGCCGCGCCAGGCCGCAACGTCCGTCCGACACCACCACGGCCGCGTGCTCGGGGGTGTGCTCGATGGCGAGCGCCAGGATGTCCCGCACGTGCGCGCGGGCCCGTATGTCGACCGGCTCTTCCAATCGCATTCAATCCTATCAGTCCCGGTCCTGCCCGGTCTCTTGCCCGGTCCTGGTCCTGCCGCCAATGCCGGCCGAAAGGCGTGCAAGTCCCCGGGGCCGTTGTTACGGTGGCGCATGCCGTTCGCCTTCTCCGTGACCGCGCGCGATCCGGGCTCGCGCGCCCGCCGTGCGACGCTGCTGACCGCGCGCGGGGCCGTGGAGACGCCCGCGTTCATGCCGGTCGGCACCCGCGCGACGGTGACCGGGCTGGCGCCCCACGAGCTGACCGAGCTCGGCGCCTCGATTCTGCTCGCCAACACTTACCACCTGCTGCTCCGCCCCGGGCCTGAGCTGTTCCGTCGGGTGGGCGGCATCCACGCCTTCATGCGCTGGCCGGGCCCGGTGCTCACGGATTCGGGCGGATATCAGATCTTCTCGCTGCCGGCCGAGCGCACCGTCACGGAGGAGGGCGCGCGCTTCTCGAGCTATGTGGATGGGCGCATTCACATGCTGTCCCCGGAGGGGTCCATCGAGATGCAGGCCGCGATCGGCTCCGACATCATGATGGTGCTGGACGAATGCATCGACGCCACCGTCGACGAGGCCGCCGTGCGCGCGGCCATGCAGCGCACCCACCGCTGGGCCGTGCGGAGCCTGGCGGCGCGCGCGAACCCGGAGCAGGCACTGTTCGCCATCGTCCAGGGCGGATTGGTGCGGGACCTGCGCCGGGAATCCGCCGCCTTCCTCGCCGATCGCCCGTTCGATGGGTTCGCCATCGGCGGTCTGGCCGTCGGCGATACGCGCCCGCAGCGCGAGGACATGACGGCCTTCGCGGCCGAGTTGTTGCCAGCCGACCGCCCGCGCTACCTGATGGGCGTGGGGACGCCGCCCGATCTTCTCTACGCCATCGGCTGCGGCGTCGACATGTTCGACTGCGTGATACCGACGCGCATGGCGTGGCAAGGGACCGCGTTCACGTCCACGGGGCGTGTGCGCGTCACCCGCGGCGTGAACCACCACACGGACGAGCCGCTCGACGCGGCGTGCGCCTGCTCGACGTGCCGCGGGTTCAGCCGCGCGTACTTGCACCACTTGATGAAGTGTGGCGAGCCGCTCGGGCCGCGGCTGCTCTCGGTTCACAACCTGCACTACTACCTCGACCTCATGCGCCAGGCGCGCGCCGCCATCGAGGCGGGCGAGTTCGCGGCGTTCGCGCGCCAGCGCCTCGACGAGATGGACCGTCACGAGCACGCGGCGCGTGCGGCGAGCGTCACATGACCCGGGGACACGAGGTCGTCCGCACGCGCGGCGGGGCGATGGCCATCCGCAGCCTGGCCGAGGGCGAGGTCATGCACCCGGGCGTCGGACCGCTGGTCGAGGCCGAGGAGCTCTATGTCCGGCAGTCTCGCCTGGCCGCGCGCCTCGAGGCGCGTGAGCACGCACCGGAGAACGACGGGACCCTCGTGCTGTTCGACATCGGCCTCGGCGCGGGCTCGAACGCCCTCGCGGCGTGGGCCACGTCGGAGCGCGCCGCCCCCGGGGCGGCGCGCTTGCTGATCATCAGCTTCGAGCGCGATCTGGGCGCGCTCGAGCTGGCGGTCGAGCTGGCGCTCGGGCCCGCGCCCGCCCTCGCGTCCGAATTCGGCATGGAAGGCGAGCGCTTGACGGCGGCGCGCGGGTTGCTCGCGACGGGCCACCACGAGACCGCGCGCACCTCGTGGCGCCTCGCGCGCGGCGACATCATCGACTCGCTCCAAGCGGAGTCAGCGAAGGCGGACGTGATCTACTGGGATCCGTTTTCGCCGCGCGCGAATCCAGAGTCGTGGACGGTCGCGGCGTTCGCGGCGGCGCGCCGCGTGGCTGGCACGCGTTGCACGTTGTTCACGTACAGCGCGGCCACCTCGGTGCGGGTGGCGCTGTTGCTCGCCGGCTGGACGGTCGGGGCGGGCGCCGCCATCGGCGAGAAGCTCGCGACGACCGCCGCCGCCGTCGATGTGCGCGCGCTCGGGGCGCCCCTCGATGCGCGCTGGCTGGCACGCCTCGCGCGCTCTGGCGCGCCGCTGCCGGCCGACGCGCCAGGGGACGCGCGCTCAATCGTGGCGACGCTGCCTCAGTTCACGCGGGTCGTGCCCTGATGATGCGGGCCTGGTCGAAAACGTCCTAGGGCTGACGAAAAATAGTTTGCGACGCACGAGGGGCCGGAGACTCCTTACCCATGTCCCGACAGGATGCGGAGGAACATCGGGTTTCGCCGCTGTTCGGGGCGGGCGGTTCAAGAGGGGAGGAGAGGCCAAATGACTGACAGGGCGCTATTGGTGGTGTTGGCGGGCTTGGGGCTGGCGGTGGTCGCGGTGATGGGTGGTTGCGGCGGTGACGAGTCGTCGGGCAGCGGAGGGGGGGGCGTCGACGACTCGTCCGGGCTCGGTCGCACGAGCGCGGCACTGGCGGCCTCGGGCCGGCTGTTCATCCCGTCGCCGGAGCCGGGTGCGGTGAAGCAGGTGGCGTCGCTCATCAGGGGCCGCCACGTGAAGGACGCTCTCCTCGTGAGCGCGATGGAAGCGACGCCGCGCGCGGTGTGGTTCACCGGCGGCACGCCGACGGACGTCGAGAGGGCCGTGCACAAGACGATGGAGGCGGCGGCGTGCGAGCATGCCGTTCCCACGCTGGTCGCCTACAACATTCCGTACCGCGACTGCGCCCAGTACTCGGCGGGGGGCGCGGTGGACACCGCCGCGTACGAGGCGTGGATCGACGGGTTTGCGAAGGGAATCGGCGACGGGAAGGCCATCGTCATCCTAGAGCCGGACGGCCTCGGCCTCATCCCCTACAACACGACCATCTACGGCGCCACGGAGTCATGCCAGCCCACCGTCACGGCGGCCGACGGGACGCTGGTGCCCGCCCCCGGGGCGAATCCCAGCGAGCGATACGCGCAGCTGCAATATGCGGGCGGTGCGCTGGCCACCAAGGCCCCGCACGCGGCGGTGTATTTCGACGGGACGCACGGCGCATGGCTCGGCGTCGGCGAGGCCGCGTATCGAATCAACCGGGCCAGCCACGATCCGGCCACGGGCGCGGCGCTCGGCAAGGGGTTCTTCCTCGACGCCTCGAACTATCGCCTCACCGCCGAGGCGATTCAGTTCGGGACCTGGGTCTCGATGTGCACGGCGTTCGCCACCGATCCCGAGGAGGGCGGGTGGCGGCTCGGCAACTTCGGCTGGTGCGCGAGCCAGTACAACCCCGCCACGGGCTATGCCCTGGACTACACCTCGGAGTACGCGGCCACCGTCACGGCCCAGCTCCAGGGACTCATGGGCACGTCGGTCGCGACGTTGCCCTTCGTCATCGACACCAGCCGGAACGGTCAGGGACCGTGGACCCCGGCGGCGACGTATCCGGACGCGCAGGACTGGTGCAACCCTCCCGGACGAGGACTCGGTCTCCGGCCCACCATCAGCACGGGCACCGCGCTCGCCGACGCCTACCTCTGGATCAAGACGCCAGGAGAATCCGATGGCTCGTGCAACCGGGGCGTCGCGGGAGCCACGACCGATCCCGAGTGGGCGGGCATCATGGACCCCGCGGCGGGCGCCTGGTTCCCGCAGCAGGCGCTGCAGCTCGCGCAGCTGGCGAACCCGCCGCTGTTCTGAGACCGCCGCCGTCGTCCCAACCCGCCCGGTGATCCGACCGCGCCGTCCTCGACGGAGGCGGCTCCGGGCGGCGTCGGTTCGCATCAGTCGCGCCGCCTGTCTCGCGCATTTGCCCTGGCGCGGATGCCTGGTATGTACGCTCGAGGTCAATACCGTGGACAGCGCGCTGGCGGTACATAGGCTCCACTTCGCTTTCACGGTCACGTTCCACTACTTGTTTCCACAGCTGACGATGGGGCTGGCGCCGCTGATCGTCGCTTGCAAGCTCCTCGCGCGGGCCCGCCGGGACGAGACGTACAACGAGGCCGCGCGCCTGCTCGGCAAGGTCTTCGCTGTCAGCTTCGTGTTCGGCGTGGTCACCGGTATCCCCATGGAATTCCAGTTCGGGACGAACTGGGCGCGCTTCTCGCGGTTCGCGGGCGGCGTCATCGGCCAGACGCTGGCCATGGAAGGAATGTTCGCCTTCTTCCTCGAGTCGTCGTTTCTGGGCCTCTTCCTGTTCGGCGAGAAGCGGCTGTCGGCGTCGGCGCACATGTTCGCCGCGGTGGCCGTCTTCGTGGGGTCGTGGCTTTCCGGATACTTCATCGTCGCGACCGATGCCTGGATGCAGCACCCGGTCGGTTACGCGCGCATGGCCGATGGCAGCGTCCGCCTCGACGACTTCTGGGCGTTGCTCCTGAACCCGTGGGCGTTGTGGCAGTACGTGCACACGATGGGCGGCGCGACGGTCACGGGCGCGTTCGCGACGGCGGCGCTCGGCGCCTACTACAAGTTGCGTGGCCGGCACGATGGCGTCGCCAACGTCCTCGTGAAGGTGGGGGTGGTGGCGGCCGTGCTTGCGGCGGGGTGGCAGCTCTTTCCCTCGGGTGACGGGCAAGGCCAGCAGATCGCCCACCAGCAGCCTCCCACGCTCGCGGCGATGGAAGGGTTGTTCAGGACGCCGCCCGCGGGCGCGCCCATGTTGCTCGTGGGGCAGCCCAACGTCGCCGAGGGGCGCATCGACAACGCCATCGAGATCCCGCGGATGCTCAGCTTCCTGACGTACAAGCGATGGGACGTTCAGGTCAAGGGGTTGGACGCCTTCCCTGCGGCCGTGTGGCCCGACAACATCGCGCTCCTTTACTACAGCTACCATGTGATGGTGGGCCTCGGGACGATCCTCCTCGCCATCGGCGGCATCGCGTTCCTGTTTCTCTTGCGGCGGCGCCTGTTGACCAGCCGGCCCGTCCTGTGGGCCCTCTTGCTCGCGGCGCCGATGCCGTACATCGCGAACACGGCCGGGTGGATGACCGCCGAGATTGGCCGCCAGCCATGGTTGGTGTACGGGCTCATGCGGACCTCGGAGGGCACGTCGCACCGGGTCTCCGCCGGCAACGCCCTGTTCTCGCTGCTGGGGTTCATGGGCCTGTATTCGTTGTTGCTTATCATCTTCGTGTTGCTGACGGCGCAGGTGATCGCGCGCGGCCCCGGTCCGTCTCCAGCGCGGCCGGGCGGTCCCTGATTCCTTCGAGGCGATGGCGATGCAGAATCTGTGGTTCTTGTTGGTGGCCTTCATGCTCACGGCATACGTGGTGCTCGACGGCTTCGATCTCGGCGTCGGCGCGCTCTACAAGGTCCTGGGGCGAACCGAGGAAGACCGCGCGATCATGCGCCAATCGATCGGGCCGGTGTGGGACGCGAACGAGGTGTGGCTGCTGGCCGCCGGAGGTACGCTCTACTTCGCGTTTCCTGCGCTCTACGCGGCGGCGTTCAGCGGCTTCTATCTGCCGCTCATGATGGTGCTCTGGCTGTTGATTGGGCGTGGCCTCGGTCTCGAGCTGCGCGGTCACATCCCCGATCCCTTGGGCCAGCAGATCTGCGACACCGTGTTCATGGTGTCGAGCGTGCTGCTGGCGATCGTGCTGGGCGCCGCGCTGGGGAACGTCGTGCGCGGCGTGCCGCTCGACGCCGACGGGTATTTCTTCTTGCCGCTGTGGACCAATTTTTTGCCCGGGCCCGACCCCGGCGTGCTCGATTGGTACACGATCCTCTGCGGTCTGGTGGCCCTGCTCGCGCTCGCCACGCACGGCGCACACTACCTGGTGCTCCGCACGGGCGGCGAGATGAACGCGCGGGCGCGTGCGTTCGCCGCCGTCGGCGTGCGGACGCTGGCCGTGCTCACGGTGGCGAGCCTCGCCGGCACCGTGCGCGTCCGCCCCGGCATTCTCGACAACTTTCGTGCGCATCCGATGGGCCTGGTCATCCCTCTCGCTGTCGCGGCCAGCCTGGTCACCATGGACCGCGCGGTGCGCTCGCGTCACGAACGCCGCGCGTTCGCTGCTTCTTGCGCATATCTCGGCGCCATGCTGGCCGGGGCTGCGTTCGCCCTGTTTCCGGTGTTGCTGCCGTCATCCAACGACAGCGCGCGCTCCTTGACCGTGCAGGCCGCGGCAACGGGGTCTTACGCGATGCGCGCGGCCTTGACGTGGTGGATCGTGGGCTTCGTGCTGGTGGCGGGGACCTTTCGGTTCCTTTACCGCTCCTTTCGCGGAAAGGTGCTGGCAGGCGCGTCCGATCATGATGGCCATTGATGCGGACGGGAGCGCCGTGAACCAATTGCGGTAGGATCAACGAATCCTCATCCTCGTTGCGGATCTCTCATGAACGTCTCCCTCGCCGCCCTCGCCGTCGCCCTCGGGCTCCTGTTCGGGGCTCGAGCGCAGGCTGAGCCGTTCGAGCCGATGCGACCGCCGCTTCCGATCTCTGGCAATGGCGTGGGTGAAGGTCCGGGCGGAGCCACCGGCGCGATGGACCCAGCCAGCCCCCCCGATCTCGGCGCGGAGTCGGGGCTTCCGCTCGAGGCTTACGCCGACGCGCTCGACTACGACGTTTCTTACGACGACACGATCGCCGCTTCCTACGACGACGGCTACGCTCCCGAAGCCTACGCGCAATTTGCCGACGCCCTGGCGCCCCATGGCACCTGGATCGACGATCCGGACTACGGACGAATCTGGGTGCCCTCCCCATCGGAGGTCGGCCAAGATTTCACGCCCTACGCCACGAACGGCGACTGGGTGGACACCGAATACGGTTGGACCTGGTCGTCGGGGTGGGCCTGGGGCTGGGCGCCCTTCCACTACGGACGGTGGATCGGCCGCGAGGGCGCGGGCTGGTGCTGGGTGCCGGGAACCCTGTGGGGCCCGGCATGGGTGTCGTGGCGTGCCGGAGGCGGCTACGTGGGCTGGGCGCCCTTGCCACCACGCGGAATCTCGATGGGCTCGCCCATCGGCGTGCATTCGCCCTGGCGATTTGCGGTGGCCGCGCGTCTCGGACGCACGCACGGGGCCTATCTCGCGCCACGATTCGTTCCGGGCGTGTTCGGGTTGACGTCGGTCGTGTCGAATCCTCGGTTGTTGGCGAGCGGTCGCGGCGCCGTGCGCACCAACGCCGGTCCCGCGCTGTCCACAAGCGGCGCGGGAGCGCGGGCGCCGGCAAGATTGGCGAGCGTCGCGCCGCAGGCGGTGCCGCGAGCGGTGATTGAGCCGCGCGCCGGAATGGCGGTTGCGGGACGTCCGTGGGTGCGGTCGGGCGCCAGCGCTCAGTTTCAAGGTTCCAGGCTCGGCGCTCTCGCGATCTCGCCGCTGTCTGGGCTCGGTGTCGCGGGCTCGGGCGGGCGCCTCGGTGGGGGAGCACTCGCGCCGGCGCCCCGCTACGGCACGCGACTCTCGCGCCCCGCCGACGGCGCTGCGGGCGCTTGGAGCCCGACATTCGTGCCGTGGGGCAACGCGCGCTCGTCTGGCGTCTCTCCGCCATTCACGCGATCCTTCGCGGCGCCCGCGACGGCTGCATCACCGCGTTTCACGGCGGCGCCACCGAGCTTCACGGCTGCATCACCGCGTTTCACGGCGGCGCCACCGAGCTTCACGACGGCGCCAGCCGCCCCGGTATTTCGTCCCGTGGCCCCGTCGTATCCCCGTGCCAGTTTCCCCGCCGGCGGAGCTCATTCGTCCGGTGGCCGTCACCGCTGATCGGCGCGCAGCGAGCCGAGCTCGCACGCGCCAACGCGGTTATTGAAAAAAGGACCCTGAGAGGGTCCTTTAAATCCCCCGCGGGACGGCGCGAGCGAGCCGAGCTCGCACGCGCCAACGCGGTTATTGAAAAAAGGACCCTGAGAGGGTCCTTTAAATCCCCCGCGGGACGGCGCGAGCGAGCCGAGCTCGCACGCGCCAACGCGGTTACTGCCCTTCGGACGGGGAGATGGGGACGATGATGATGCCGCCCGAAGGTCGCTGACCGGGGGGCGGGGCCGGGGGCGAGTCGTTCTGGGTCGAGATGGTCATCGCGGCCTGTGAGACCTCACGCTGGGAGCTCTCCTCCGCGATTCCCCCTCTTCGCCCCGCGGACGAATAGCGTTTCGACGACGTGCGCGTCACGAAGGATTTGTGGCTGGCGCCGCCGCCCGAGCGAGGCTTGGAGTCACGAGCGGGCAAGGCGACACACGCTTGCCGCGCTGCCACGGCGTCGGCTCGCGCCGCCACCGCCTCGACCCGGGCGGCATCTGCACGGGCGCGCGCGGCGTCGGCGCGCGCCAATGCCGCCTCGGCCTGCGCCATGGCCGTCGCCCGTTTTGCGCGCGCCGCCTCGGCACGCGCGGCCCTCAGCTCCTCCGAGTCGGTGCGCGCCGTTCGACGCGCTCGCACCGGAACGACCACATCGTCCACGAACGGATCCTTCCAAGAACGATCGACGAACTCTTGACGAAGCGCCTTCCGGGTCTTTTCAGAGTCCCTCTGCGCGCGCGCCAGCGCTCGATCGATGGCCGCGTCGTCGTTCGAGCCGCGTCCCGATTGCTTCATTGCCTCGTACATGAGATCCGCCTCGCTCTTTTCGGGCGGATCCATCTTCGATTCGCTGTCGGGCGAAGCAGCTTCCTTCGCCAGCGCTGTGCTCGTCGTGGCCGACAGACAGACGAACACCAAGAAGATGAATCGGCGCCCCTGGTGCCATCGCGCTCCCATTGCCTGTCCCACCCCTTCGTCAGCGCGCGCGCGTGCGACCGGGATTGCCGAGACCGGAACGGGTACCGCTCACCACCACCGCGGGCGTCTCGCGACGCTCGGCCCTTGATTTTTTGCTCCGCATGGGCAGTCTCCTCCGCGGTCAGTCTGAATTGAGAACTTTGTTTCGGCTAGTGATTTCCCTGCCGATTCGGCCCTTAAAAATCGATTACTTCCGTCCTCGACGACGGAGCCAGCGGAATCCTCCATACCAAAAATCCGCCCCCGAGTTTCGAACGATCTTCGATTTCACGCCGAGGAAGTTGCTCGGCCGCGGCCACCCGCCGGCGGGTGGGGCCACGAGGGGTGGCGCCTCCGAGACTTTACCGTTGACAATATAAGTACGTCTGGGTACATTATTATTCGTACAAGATACCTGCTCTCGAAACGGCAAACCCCGGGCGACCGGGGGACGCAAAGCCACGGGACTCTCCGAGTCAGCCGGGTTTCCGAAGGAGTCACATGGGCGCATCACCGTCGAGAAAAGCGTTTCCCGTCACTCGGGTTTCCGACCTATTACGCGCGGCCCTGTTGGCTGGCGGCCTGGTCCTGGCGGGCTGCGAAGGGTTACCGCCGAGCGGTGACAACACGAGCGGAGGGCCTGTGTCCGCCGCTCCGGGCGCCGCGGGGGGCCAGGGCGGAAGCGCCGTCGTGGACGTCACGGCGAAGATTGATCCGCGGCTGTTGACGCAGCCGAACATGGATCAGCCCCGCGAGATGATCGTCCTGCTCGACGCCCAGGCCATCCCCTCGGCCACGATCGATCAGACCATCGCCATATCGGGTGACCCGAACCAGATCGCCGCCCTGGCGGCGCGGCTCGGCGCGGCGAAGTCCGAGTTGCTGGATCGGATGCGCAGCCACCCGATCGTGGCCCTGAACCGCTTGCAGAATCTTCCCGCCATGCACGTGCGGGTCGACTCCATGGCGGCGCTGCTGGCCCTGGCCGGGGACCCGGCGGTCGGGCGGATCGCCATGAATGACGTGCACGACATGCTGGACACGGTGCCAGCGGATCTCTCGCTCATCAACCAGCCCGCGGCCGCCGCGGCGGGCAAGCTCGGCGCCGGTTCCACGGTGGCGGTGCTGGACACGGGGACCGACTACAAGCGCGCGCCGTTCAACTGCACGTCCGCCGGGGCCACCGGCTGCCCCGTCGTCTACGCCAGCGACTTCGCCCCCAACGACAACAACGTCGACGACAACGGCCACGGGACCAACGTGTCGGGCATCGTGCTGTCCGTCGCGCCCGCCGCGAAGATCATCGCGCTGGACGTCTTCAACGGATCGTCCGCGTGGACGACCGACATCATGTCGGCCATCGACTGGTGCATCCAGAATAAGGTCAAGTACAACATCGTCTCGATCAACATGAGCCTGGGCGGCGGCGTGTCGACGACGACCTGTGGTCAGGATCCCCTGGCGGTCAGCATCTCCAGCGCGCGCGCTGCGGGCATCCTGTCCGCCGTCGCGTCGGGGAACTCGGGCAACACGAACGCCATCTCCAGCCCGGCTTGCGGACCGGACGCGGTGTCCGTGGGCGCGGTGCACGCCGCGAACCTCGGCAGCTTGCAATGGTCGACCTGCGGCGACGCGACGACCAAGGCCGACCAGGTGGCCTGCTTCTCGTGCTCGTCGTCGTTCCTGACCGTGCTCGCGCCGGGAGTCATGATCACCGCCGCCGGAATCACCATGTCTGGCACCTCGCAGGCGACCCCCCACGTCGCGGGCGCGCTGGCCGTGCTGGCGGCGGCGTTCCCATCCGACACGCCGACGGCGATCGTGTCGCGTCTGACGACCTATGGTGTGCCGGTCAAGGATCCCCGCAACGGCATCACCAAACCGCGCCTCGACCTGTGGGCGTCCCTGAACGGCGCGGCGTCCAACCCCGCGCCGTCGCCCACGGCCGGTCCGACCGGCACGATCACGCTCAACGCCAAGGCCAGCTACACCAAGACCACCGCGGTCACGGCGGCCCTGGCCGTGACCTCGGGCAAGGCCACGCAGGTCTGCCTCAGCGAGGCCAGCACGTGCACCGCATGGGTGGCGACCGTCGCCTCCCGAAGCTTCACCTTGTCTGCGGGGGACGGCGCCAAGACCGTCCACGCATGGTGGAAGGACGCGAGCGGCAACGTCAGCGCCAGCCCCGCGAGCGCCTCGATCGCGCTCGACGGCACCGCGCCCACTGGCGGGGCCCTCGCGGTCACCGGGTCCGGGCTGCAGGCGACGTTCTCCTGGTCAGGGTTCGCCGACGCCGGCTCGGGGCTCGCGGGTTACCGGCTCGTCGCGGGGACCGCCACCGCGGCGGCGAGCTGCACGGGGACCGCCCTCTACGAGGGCACCGCCACCACGTTCAGCAAGACCTTCACCGCCGGGACCATCAACGCCCGCGTCTGCGCGAAGGATGCGATCGGGAACATCAGCGCGGGCGCGACCGCGAGCATCGCGCTCAAGGCCGCCACGCCGGTGACCCACGCCGCGAGCTTCTCGACGGCGACCACCACCAGCATCGTGGGAAATACGGCCGGCGGTACCGCCACGACCGACAGCTGCCCGGCCGGACAGGCGCTGGTGGGGTTCACCGGCAGCCTGTCCCTGGGCACGACGGCGGGTGTGCACCGCCAGATCACCGCGAAGTGCGGCGCAGTGCAGATCACGGGCACGGCGGTCACGGTCGCGGCGGGCTCGACCTTGACCACGCGCGGGGCGGCGGGGACATCGGCGTGGACGCGAACGTGCCCGGCGAATCAGGTCGTCGTCAGCTTCGCCGGTCGGTCGGGCCTCCTCGTCGACCAGCTCACGTTCACCTGCGCGCCGCTGTCGGCCGCGGCGGCCACATCCGGCTCCGCGGTGAACGTGGGGACCGGCACGGCGATGTCGGCGGTCGGCGGGACCGGCGGCGCGGCCTTCTCAGCCGTCAAGTGTCCGGCCGGTCAAATGGCGACCTCGATGCTGGTCCGCGAGGGCGACAACATGGACAGCTTCAGCCTCGGCTGTGGCAAGGCCACCGTGGGTAACTGAGAAGCGCGGAAGGGGCTTCGGCCCTCCCGCGGGCCCTCCCCGCTCGACGTCGGTGCCGGCGCAGCTAAGCTGCGCCTCCCGGTGCTTTGAGGTGCCTTCCCGTCGCCGGATGAGGACGGGGGATTTAAGAGTACCCTTTCAGGGTCCTTTTCGATCGCGTTGGTTGGGGCGAGCTTTGCTCGACCCACCCGTCGCGGGGGATCTAAAGGACCCTTTCAGGGTCCTTTTCGATCGCGTTGGTTGGGGCGAGCTTTGCTCGACCCACCCGTCGCGGGGGATCTAAAGGACCCTTTCAGGGTCCTTTTCTCAGTAAGGCATGCCGGGGAAGTTGAGGTGGACCTTGAAGACGCCTTCGTTGCCGGGGTTGCCTTGGGAGGTGATGTAGAGGGTGCGGTGGTCGGCGCCGCCGAACGCGACGTTCGTCACGGAGCCGGGCGGCAGCGGATCCGACACGGTGATGGTGCCGAGCTCCGCGGAGCCGTCGGACTTCCATACCGCGACCTTCAAGCTGTTGACGATCACCACGTACAGGTTCCCCGCGCAATCGACCACCATGCCATCCGTGTTCACGCTCTTGATGTCGGCTGACGCCGGCGTCGCGAAGTCCGTCCCGGTCATGCCGACGGCGCCGCCCGAAATCGGATACGACTTCACGCCGCTGCCGCCGCTGACGTACAGCGTCTGCTCGTCCAGCGACAGGGTGATTCCGTTCGGGTTGTTCGTGTAGTCGGTGATGATGGTGGCGGTGCTGGAGCCCGGGAGCACTTGATACACGTGCGTCGCCTGCTGAGGATTCATGGTGTTCTGATAGCTCGGATCGGTGAAGTAGATCGTTCCGTCGCTCTTGATGGTGAGATCGTTCGGGGAGTTGAACCGCTTGCCGCCATACATCGATACGATGGTGGTCTTGGTCAGGTCCGGCAGGCTGAAGCGGACGATCCCGCCGACGCCGTGGTTGGCGGTGACGAGGTTCCCGTTCGCGTCCACGGCCATCCCGTTCGCGCCCGCGTCCGGAGGGATGAACAGGGACATGACGTCGTCGCTCGTGAGCTTGAAGATTCGCGACGGCGGAATGGGGGTGCCGTTCGTCGTCTCCGAGAAATAGAGCGCGTCTCCGATCCAGACCGGCCCTTCGCAGTTGTTGTAGGTATTCATGTTGAAGGCATCCTTCGGAGGAGTGGCCACCCGCGTGGGGGCGGCGCCGCTCGGAAGTGGGCTGCCCGTCAGCGTGCTCGCGGCCGGACACCTCCAGGCCGAGGTCATGCCGCCGCCGCCCACTCCGCCTCCCGTCCCCAGCATGCCGCCGCCTCCTCCTGTCCCCGTCGCGCCGCCTGTTCCGGTCCCGCCGCCCGAGCCTGTGGTGCCGCCGCTGCCCGAGGCTCCGCCCGAGCTCGTGGTGCCGCTGCCCCCCGAGCCGCTGGCGCCGCCGCTCGCCGTCGCACCCCCCGTTCCGGTCGTCCCGCCGCTGGCGGTGGTTCCCCCGGTGCCGGTCTTGCCGCCCGAGCCGCTGCCGCCCCCGCTGCCGGTCGCGCCGCCGGTCGCGGATTTTCCTCCCGAGCCGGTGTTGTTTCCGCCGCTGCCGGTCCCGCCGCCGCCGCCGCTTCCGCCGCACCCGATCGCGCTCGAGGCAAGGCCGAGCTGCATGACTCCCAAGAACAAAGCGAGTGGTGATTTCAAAATGGGGGCATTCATCCGGGCGCTAGCTTATCCGATGAGCTGCGAACCACCATCCTCGAAGAGCGGCGGCCGAGCGGTGGCCAACGACCGTCGGCCTCAAAACGTCAGCGCGACGCCGCTCGGTGTGAGCGCCAGCCGGCCGCCGCGCCCAGGTGGCGCGGCTTCGTCGGGGAGGTCCGAATAGTGGCCGATGCCGTCGATCACGCCGAGGAAGTAGGCCACCCCGAAGACGCCGATGGAGACGAAGTTCACCACCTTCATCGTCTGCGCCTGCGCCGGATCGGCAAACACATGGTGCGCCTGCTCCCAGTGTGTCAGCAAGGCGAACGACGTGATGGCGGTCGCCAGCGACGCGAGCTCGACACCGCCGATCAGCAGGCCGCGGGCGAGGTGGCCGTTCTGAAGCTGCCCCGCCGGAGGCAGGAAGTTCCACGCGAAGGTCTTGTGATTGTTCTCGCGCGCGCTGTCCTTGATCTCCCTGGCATGGCCTACCCGCACCCGTTCGAAGAACGTGACGACGTCGGGGCGCGTGGTGCGGGGATCGAGCGTCGTGTCCGGACGCATTCGGAGCAGCTCGAAGAACGCGGCCTCGGCCCCCGGGGCGCGCCCGGTCAGGAACAAGCCGATCCCGAGATATCGCAGGGCGAGGGCGCGCTGCGCGGCCGTTGCGGCCAGGCGGCCCTCGGCGATGGGGCGCGACCACTCGACGACGTCGTCGATGTCGCCGTACTCGTAGGAGGCACGCACGCGCTCCAGCGAGCTCGCGGCGTCGGTGGGGGCGGCGGGGGTCGAGCTCGACGGCGGCGCCGCAGCGGCGGCTGCCGGCGCAGCCTCCGCCTCGGGCACGGCCGGTGTCGTCGGTGCCGCCATCGGGGTCGTTGGCTCGAGCGCATACGCGTGGCCGCCGGCGGTCACCATCGCCAGCGCCAGGAGCGCGACGGTCCCTCTTACGAATCGTCCCCGCGAAGAAGTCATGCGTCGGTCACTCCGATCGGCCGATGATGGGGCGACCGTCCGGTCCAGGGACGATCACCAGGCTGGTCCTCGCGCCCGGACGGAGCTCGTAGGTGGCGACGCGAAGCTTTGGACCGCCCTGCGGCATGGTGCAGAAGATAGCGTGAGGGCCCGGAGAAAGCCCCGTGTAGCTCGCGCGGAGCGAGGGCGCTTGCGCATCGAGAGAAGGCTCGCAGAAACCGTAGGACGCCCGCAGCACCACGCTGGCCAGGGCAGCGGTCCCGGCTACCGGCGATTTCTCGCCGAGCTTCGCGGCGCCGAGGGCGGTGTCTCGTGGGCCGGGTGCTGGGATGCTGGCAGCTGGCTCGCCTGCCGCGGGCAGCGGGCGCGGGGCGACAACCTCGGCGGAGGGGGACGGCGACGGCGCGGCGGCGATCGCAGACACGATCGTCCTCCCATCCTCGCCGCGCGCCGGAGCCCCCGCGAGAACCGGCAACTTGGGTCGGTGGCGGTTCGGCTCCCGCTCGGCGTCCGTCACTGTCGTTCTGGCCCTCCGCGAGCTCCCAGCCGGCGTCGCCACCCCTTTTGCGGCCATCGGTTCCCCGTCATGCTGCGCGGCTGGCGGCAGGGACGAGGACGGCAGGGCCGACGGTGAGCGCGGCTGCGTGATCGTGACGGGGACGACGGGAAGCATGGGGTCCGGCGTCGCGCTCGTCACGCGACGCCCCGCGCCCACCTGGTGCCGCCAGGCCCCCACCAGCGCGCCGACCAGCAGCAACGCTCCCCCGACGGCGAGCGCGCGCCGCCCGGCGAGCCGCAGGCGGCTTCGCGCGCCCAGGCGACCGAGCAGCGCCTTGGCCTCTGGATAGTCCGGCACATAGGCGAGCGCGCGGCCCACCTCGGCGAGCGCGCGCGGGATCTGACCGCGCTCGTGGGCCTGCTCCGCCGACGCCGTCGCGGCGCGCGCGATCGGGGTCGCCCAGGCCGCTTCGAATTCGCCGGGATGGTCCAGAAACTCCCGGAGCGCGGCCTCTTCGTCGTCGAGTCGGCCTGTCGCCCGCGCCTCCCCGAGCACGACGCGGATGGCGGCGGCCACGGCGGCGCCGTCGGGGAAACGCGCGGACGGAATCGGTTGCAGACAGCGGGTGATGATCCGCTCGAGGTCGGGGCCCACCCGGGGTTCGATCTCGCTCGGGCGGCGGTATTGCCCCCGCAGGATCGCGGTGATGACGGCGAGGGGATCCTTGCCCGAGAACGGCAGGTGGCCCGTACACAGGTGATAAAACATCACGCCGAGCGAGAACACGTCGCTCGCGGCGCCCACCTCCTCGCTGCGCGCCTGCTCCGGGGACATGTACGCGGGGGACCCCAGCACCGCGCCGGTGGCCGTCATCGTGTCGAGGCCGTTGATGTGGGCCACGCCAAAGTCCGTCAGCACCACGCGCGCGCGGCCGCCCGCGCCCGAGCGTTCGATGAGCACGTTGTCCGACTTCACGTCGCGATGGACAATGCCCGCGGCGTGCGCGGCGCCCAGGGCCTCGGCCACGCGAACCACGATCAGCGCGGCGATTTCGGGCCGCAGCCGGCCACCTCTCGACTCCGCCAGCGCGCTGAGGCTGGGGCCTTCGATCAGCTCGGAGACGATGTACGCGGGCTCCTCCCCCGAGGGAGGGGCGAAGTCGAACACGTTCAGGATCGAAGGATGGCGGATGGTCGCGATCGCGCCGGCCTCGCGGCGAAAGCGCGCCTCCAGCTCCGCCCGTCCGGCGAAGAAGCCATGCATCACCTTCAGCGCCACGTCCCGCCCGAGCTCGGGATCGCGCGCGCGGTAGACGGTCGCCATTCCCCCCCGTCCCAGCTCGCCCGTGATCGAGAAGCGACCGAGGCGCTTGCCGATGAATCCGACGCTCGTGGCTGCCGGTGCCATCCGGTCGGGCTGCGTCACAGGGTCTGCCACCGGCGAATCTTACCGCGACTCGGCCCGCTTCGGTGTGGGCCGGCGCGGGCCGCGCCTGCGCCGGCGCGTGGCGCCAGTTTGCGAACGTCGCCCGATGATCCAAACTGCGTCGCTCGAGGCCCTCGCCCACGACCATGATGAAACGCCGCCGCTCGCCATCCCTGCCCGCTCCAAGGACGTTCCCCCAGCCGCCGCCCCCGAGCGCGTCGCTCCGGCCGGAGCCCTACAAGGTGGCGCGGTCGCGGCTCGCGAACGGGCTGCGGCTGGTCACCATCGAAACGCCCCATCTCCACACCGCCTCGATCGCGCTCTATGCCGGGGTGGGGGCGCGCTACGAGACCAGGCGCTCGAACGGGCTGTCCCACTTCGTCGAGCACATGTTGTTTCGCGGGTCGGATGCGTTCGCGAACTCCTACGCCCTCAATCACGCGATCGAGAGCGTCGGCGGGACCCTGTACGCCGAGACGGGCCGCGACTATTCGCTCTACCAGATCCCGCTTCACCCGTCGGAGCTGCCGCGCGGCCTCGAGATCCTCGGTGACCTGTTCACGACGCCGCGCTTCTCGGACATCGAGCTCGAACGCCGCATCATCCTCGAAGAGATCCTCGAGGACCTCGACGAGGACGGTCGCAACGTGAACGTCGACGACGTCTCGCGCGGCGCGGTGTGGGGCGATCACCCGCTCGGGTTTCCCATCACGGGGCCACTGTCGAACGTGAGGCGGTTCAAGACCGACGAGGTGCGCGCCCACTTCCGCGAGTTCTACGGCGCCGCGAACATGGTGCTGTGCCTCGCCGGTCCCATCGCCGGCGCCGAGGTCACCCCGCTGGTCGAGCGCGCGTTCGCGCGATTACCGCGCGGGCACCGGGCGCGCCCGCTGCCGGCGACGGCCGAGCGCCGCCGCGGTCCCCGCTTCAAGGCGGTGGAGAACGACGCCGCCCAGACGCACGTGCAGCTGGTGTGGCGCGGGTTGCCGGACAGCGATCCCGACTACGTGGCGCTCTCCGCGCTGGTGCGGGTGCTGGACGACGGCATGTCCACGCGGCTCCACTATCAGATCTGCGATCAGAAGGGGCTCGCCTATCACGTGGCGGGCGGCATCGAACCCCTGCACGACATCGCGCTCGTCGAGATCGACGCCGCGTGCGCGCCGCGCAAGCTCCCGGAGCTGGTGGCCGAGGCGCTGACGCTGGTCGGGCGTTTCCGCGACGAGCAGGTGAGCGACGATGATCTGGCGAAGGCGAAGCGGCGTCACCGCGGCGACATCGAGGCGGGCTACGACGACATCGACGGCCTGTCGGGCTGGTACGGCGGCACGGAGCTCTTCTACAAACCGCGCACGCACGCCGAGCGCGTCCGCCTGTTCAACGCCGTCACGGCGGAGAAGATCCAGCGCGTCGCCCGCCGCGTGTTCCGCGCCGACCGCCTGACGGTGGCGGCGGTGGGGCCGCTGACCGCGGCGACGACGCGCAAGGTGCGGGCGGCGATGCGTGAGTTCGGCTGAGGGCTCTCGGTTGGCAAAGACACTGTTCGTTCTGGGTGGGGTCGTGGTGCTGTGCGTGGCGGCCGGGATAGGGTTTGCCACGCAGCGGTTCACGAGTCGCGCGGCGAGAGCAGACGGGGTGGTCGCGCGCCTCAATGCCGGCGGGTCCCACCCGCAGATCGAATTCACAACGGCGTCTGGCACGCGGGTGTCATATCCACAAGGTGGTTTTGTCTTCGGATATCGGGTCGGTCAAACGGTCCAGGTGCTCTACGATCCCGACGATCCTGATCACACCGCTCGCGTCGGAACGGTCGGCGCGTTGTGGTTCGTGCCGATCCTCCTCTTGGGAATTGGTGTTGCGTTCGTCTTGAGCGGGATCTTGGGAAACTCATCGAGACGGCGACGGGGGTCCTGTTGATGGCCGGCGTCAACGCGGGCATTCAAGCTGGCGTGGGGGCCGGCGTCTTCCTCGGAGCACTCTTCTAGACGACACGAACCTCGGCCGAATGGCCCCGGGTTCGAGTTGAATCCGAGCGTGGCCACCTGATAAGGTGTTCAGCCCGAGAGGGTAGGAGAGCATCGAAGTGAACGGAATCAGGATCCTTTTCTCGGGCGCATCAAGAGGACTGCCGGTCCAAGCCGGGCGGCGGGTGCTGACGCGCGCACAGGGCGGCGGTGAGCCTCAGACGGGCGCCCCGCGCTCTCCATGAAGCTGGAAGGAATTTCGGGAGGCCAAAGCCTCGAAGGCGTGGAGCCCACGGGGGTCGTCACGGTGGTTGCGGCTGTCGCGATCCCGCCGGACTCGGTTCAGCTCATCTATGGATCTATCTCCGAAAGTTCCGCTCCCGCCCCCTAATGCGACCCGCTGTCTGACTATTCACAGCTCAAAGGGAATGGAGTTCGAGCACGTCTACCTTGTGGGACTCGTCGAGGATCAACTTCCTTCCTTCCAAGCGGTGAAGAAGGGACCAGAAAGCAGGGAGTTACAGGAAGAGCGACGGAACTGCTTCGTGGGAATCACGAGAGCCCAAGAATCGTTGACGCTGACGTACGCGGGGGAGTACTGGGGCTGGAAGAGGAGCCCCTCCAGGTTCCTGTCCGAGATGGGTCTCGTGAACGGATCGGCCCCAAAGTGAGGTCAGCGAGGAGCATGATCGTGCGGGAATTCGGCTGAGAACCCGGACAGGGCAAGCCCCTCCTCAGGGCGTAGCAGTCGAGACCGACTTCGTAGCCGGCTTCGCCGTGGTCTTCTTGCCGCCGCCCTTCGCCTTCGCCGCCACCGGTCGGGCCGCCGCTGCCGCTTGCACGTCGACCTCGAACGCCACCGTCTCCGAGGCCGGCTTGCACGCCTCCTCCTGGCACATCACGAAGCGGGTCTGCGCGGTGATTGTCTTCTTGCCGGGGGCGGACGCCGAAAATGGAATGTCGAACCGGGCGCTCTGCTTCGTCGACTCCGCGAGATCGGCGCGGGTCAGCTTGGCCTTTGGGAGGTCGACGCCCGGATCCGCCTTGACCGTCGCCGTGATCGGCGCCTCGCCGTTCACGTGCCACCCGTTCTTGCCGACCACGGTGACGGACACGTTCGAGGCGACGCCCGCCGTCGCATTGCCCGCTGACTTGCGAATCTCGTAGGTGACCTCGTCGGCGCGGGCGCGGGAGCTGCCCGCGGCGGCGAGGCCCAAAAGGGCGACGGCGACGGTTAGCGTTCGAACGATGTGCTTGGGGGGCATTCGAAAAACCTAACCCGTCGGACGGTCCGCAGCTACGAGGTTGTGCGCGCGAGGCGTTCGTCTGGGTGGTCCCGTGTGTCGATGGTGGTCGATGGTGTAGGATTTTGACGGGAGAGGTGGTTTAAGGTATTATAAAAACCGACATGACGACCATGAAGATCTGGGGATCCGCGTTCGAAGATCGCCGCGCCGTGAAGCGGGAGCCGGCTGATTTTTATGCCGTCGAGCTGGTCGCGGGCGCGCGCTACCTGCGGCGCATCTGCAACGTCTCGAGCGGCGGCTTGCTCCTCGAGGACCGCATGAGCTTCAAGAAGCCCGGGACGATCATTCACCTCGAGCTCCCCCGTCGCGAGGGCACCTCTTTCAAGGTCAGCGCCGAGGTGGTGAGGGTGGGTCGGAGCGGCGTCGGCGTGCGTGCGCTCGACGGCGCTTCGCTCGACGGCCTCGGCGGCACGATCGCGCTCTGAATCTCGAAGCGCGGGACCTCGCGGATCTGGGGTAAACTCCGCCCACCATGGCGCTCATCGACAAGCCCGAGCGTGCGCGGCTGCTGGCGCGGGCAATAGCTTCGGACCTGAACCTCTATCACGAGGCGAAGATCCTCGACGGCCTGACCAAGGACACGCTGTTCGACGTCATGCGGGACGAGATCGAGGAGGGGCGGGCGCTGTTCAAGAGCCGCGTGGCGCCCGAGATCTTCGCGATGAACATCTACGACAGGGCGCTGGTCGACGTGATCCTGAAGCCGAAGGCGCACATCAAGTCGCGCATCTGGTGACGGTGGCGAAGGCGGACGCGGGCACGAGCGCGGGAATGCGCCTGGTGGTGGCCGCGGCTCACGCGGGGATGCGGCTCGATGTGTTCTTGGCGGCGACCGTTCCGGACGTGTCGCGGTCCCAGCTGACCCGGCACATCACGGAGGGCGCCGTCACCGTGGCGGGCGCAGCGGCCGTGCCCTCGCGGAAGATGCGCGCGGGCGAGCTGGTCGTGTGGACCCCGCCCGCGGTCATGGTGACGGATCTGGTCGCCGAGGAGCTGCCGCTCTCGATCGTGTACGAGGACGCGCAGCTCGTCGTCATCGACAAGCCCGCGGGCATGGTGGTGCACCCGGCCCCCGGGCATGCGAAGGGGACGCTGGTCAACGCGCTGCTGGCGCGAATCGGCGATCTGCGCGGAATTGGCGGCGAGCTGCGCCCGGGGATCGTTCACCGCATCGACAAGGACACGTCGGGGTTGCTGGTGGTGGCCAAGGACGACGTCACCATGGTGGCGCTCGGCGCGGCGTTCAAGGCGCACGACATCGCCCGCGTCTACGAGGCGCTGGTGGTCGGAAAGCCGCCAGCGCCGAGCGGACGCGTCGAGACCCTGTACGGCCGCGATCCGCGCGACCGCAAGAAGTTCTCGATCAAGGTCAAGGCGGGGAAGCGGGCGATCACGAACTGGCGTGTCATCGAAACGCTGGGGGACGCGGCGCGGATCGAGGCGCGCCTCGAGACCGGGCGCACGCACCAGGTGCGCGTGCACATGGCCGCGCTCGGGCTTCCGCTGCTCGGCGATCCCGTGTACGGGCGGACGCCCCGCGAGCCCGCGCTGAGGGACATCGCCCGGACGCTCGGCCGGCAGGCGTTGCACGCGCGCAGCCTGGGATTTCGTCATCCGAAGACGGGCGCGCGGTTGGAGCTCACGTCGGAGCCGCCCGCGGACTACGCGCGCGCGCTCGCGTCCTTGCGGGCTCTTGGCGCCGGGGGAATCAAACCACATGCGTGAGGTGGTGTTTCGCGGCGACGGGTTCGACCTGCCCTTGCTCACGTCGGACGTGCTCCCCGCTTCGTTCCGCCACGGGTTCACGACCCGCCAGGGGGGAGTCAGCGTCGCGCAGTTTTCCGGCCTGAATCTGGGGAAGCGATGGGGCGACGACCCCCGGAACGTCGCGGAGAACCAGCGCCGTTTGCGGGCGGCCGCGGGCTGCGACGAGATGCACTTCGCGACGCAGGTGCACGGCCGCGAGGTCGCGCGCGTCGCGGCGGGGGCGGCCATCGAGGCGACGGCGCGAACGAACGCTGACGCGCTCGCCACGGAGGCGCCGCGCACGTGCGTCGGGGTGTACGTCGCAGACTGCGTTCCCATCGTCATCGCTGACGTGGCGACGGGGGCCTGCGCCGCCGTTCACGCGGGCTGGCGCGGGACGGTGGCGGGAGTGCTCGCGGCGACGCTGGCCGACCTGGCGACCACGTGGGGCACGAGGCCCGCGGACGTGCGGATGGCGATCGGTCCTTCCATCGGGCCCTGCTGCTTCGAGGTGGGGCCGGAGGTGGTGGCCGCCGTCGAGACTGCGTTCCCGGACGCGCGGGCTGCGGGCGCGATCGTGGCGCGTGAGCCGCGCGCCCACGTCGACCTGTGGCGCTTGAATCAACGGGCTGCCTTGGCGTTCGGCGTTCCCGAGACCCAAATCGAAGTCGCCGGGCTGTGCACCAGCTGCGATCGTGACCGTTTCTTCTCGTTCCGGCGTGATCGCGGCCAGACGGGGCAGATGGCGGCCTTCATCGTGCGCGAGCCCTCCCCTTGAACATCGACCCGCGCGCCTGATAGGGGAGTGCGCGATGCTTGGCGCTCCGCAACCCCTGTCCCAGGCGTTTCGCGACGTCGGCGCGGCGATCCACGGGCGCGTGCGTCGCGTCGCGGGCGACGAGGCGGAGGCGCTGCGGGCGGCCGAGGCGCTGTTCGTGCGGCTGGTCGTCCACGGGCGGTTAGCCGGCGACACGCGCGCGCGCTGGGCCTGGATCTACCGGGTGGCCACGGCGCACGGCCTGCGAGCGCTGGCGGACGGCGCGCGGCCGGGCGGGGAGGTGCCGGAGCCGCCGGCCGCCTCCGCGGTGCCGCTGATGCGCGAGCTGCGCGAGGTCGACGAGGCCACCCAGAACATCGTGGTCCTGACCGCGCTGGACGGCCTGCCCGTCGAGGAGGTCGCGGAGGTGCTGGCGCTGGAGCCGACGCTCGTCCGGCGCAAGCTCGAGGCCTGGGCCGCCCGCGGCGGCCCCGGGGAAGGCGCCCGCGCAGGCGGCGGCCCCGGAGTCGCGCCCGGCGTCGAAGGGCACCCCTCGCTGTTCGCCCTGCAGCGCGATCGCGCTGCGCTGGCGGGGCACGTGGTCGCCTGTCCTTCGTGCCGCGCGATTGTCGATGGGTTCGACGTGCGCGCCCGCCAGTTCGCGGACGGTGTCACGCCCGCGACGCTGGAGCGGGTGGCGCGGGACCTGCGCGCCGAGCGCGCCAAGAACGCGTCGAATCCGCGGTGGGCGCGCATCCTCTGGATGACGGGGGCCTTCGTGGTGATCACGGTGATGGCGTTCGTGGTCGCGCGCCCGCGCGAAATCAAGCCAGAGCAGTTGCCCTTTCGCGGACCGATCACGGCGTCTCGCCTGAAGGCGGCGGGGCTTCAGATTACTGTGCGCCGCGGGTCCGAGGTGCTGGCGCTCGCGCCCGGACAGCCTTCGCGTATCGGCGATCGGCTGCATTTTCGCGTGCGCGCCGAAGGGCCCCGCTATCTCGAGCTGAGGGCGCAGGGGCCGGGCGGCGAAACGCGAATCTTCCCGGCGGACGGGAAAACCGCGGCGCTGGTCGCCCCGGGCGAGACCCTGAATCGCGACTTCGTCGTCGACGGCCCGCTGGCGGTGGCGGGGCGCGCGCTGTGGATCGTGGGACGATTCGCGCCACACGCGTTTCCCCTCGACGCCCTCGGGGTGCCGTCGGCCGATCTCGAGCTCGTCCCCGTGCGCCTCGATCTCGAGCCCTGAGGATCATGCACGAGCCGCCCGGCTACGCGCTACGCTGTCGGGGTGGACCTCGGAATGAAGAACCTGTTCACGTTCATCGGCGGAAACGCAGGTGGTTGGACGATCACGCGCAACAGCACGGTGCGCGGCGATGACCTGCCCGCGGCGTCCCGGCTCGCCGTGGTCGCGGGCGCGCCTGCCCGCGGGGAGGCGGAGGCGTGGTCCCTGCGCGGCGTCGTGAGCAACGAGCGCTACGTCACGCGAGCCGAGAAGACCACCCTCGTGAGCATCCAGGAAGCGATCGGCCGCCCGCACGCCGCGCGGGCCGCGCTGATCCCCATCAAGAAGTCCGCCGCGTGGTGGGCGATGGCGCAGGATGAGCGCCGGGCGATCTTCGAAGAGCGGTCGGCGCACATCGCGATCGGGCTGAAGTACCTGCCGGCCGTCGCGCGCCGGCTGCACCATTGCCGCGATCTCGGCGAACCGTTCGACTTCCTCACCTGGTTCGACTTCAGGGCCGAGGACGAGGGAAGGTTCGACGAGCTGCTGGCTCGCCTGCGCGCGACCGAGGAGTGGAAATACGTCGAGCGCGAGGTCGACGTCAGGGTCGCGCGCTGAGGCTCCCGACGAACCGGCGGCGGGTCCGCCGTACGCGGCACGTCACATGCACCCCGTTCCATTCATCATGACATGGATCGTTCTCATGAGTGCGTTGACTGCCTTTGGGGCCTTCGGGGTCGTCGTCAACGTGAATCAGCTGCGCTGGGAGCACCGGGTGGCGCGAGAAGTGCGCGCCCTCGGAGCGGTGATGCCGTCGTCGGGGACGCCGTCGGCCGAGGTCGCCTTGCCCTCGCCGGTGGCGCGGTACCGCGCCGTGGCCGTCGGTGCGCGCGCCCCGGTCGCCACCTTGAATTTGCGCCACGCGGGCACCTTCTGCATGAGTCTCACCTCCAAGCCCTTACCGATACGGGGGACCCAGACGTTCTCCGCCGATCCTCCCGGCTTCGTGTGGAGCGCCCGGGTACGGATGGCCCCCGGCGTCTGGGTCGACGCGCGCGACATGGCGGTGGACGGAAGGGGAAGCATGCGCGTGCTGCTCGACGCGACGGTGCCGATCGCGGACGCGCGCGGCCCGGAGATCGATCAGGGCTCGGCCCTGCGGCTCCTCGCGGAGATGGTGTGGTATCCAACCGCGCTCTTCGACGCCCGGTTCGTCACCTGGTCCGCTATCGACGCGACCCACGCGAGGGCGACCCTGCGCTTCGGCGCCCAGGAGGTCTCCGGGACCTTCGAGTTCGGGGCGGACGGCTTGCCGGTCCAGTTCAGCGCGCAAAGGTTCAACGACAAGCACGAGCTGCGACCGTGGGGGGGAACCTACGGAGACTGGCGGACCGTATCGGGGATGCGGGTGCCCTTCGAGGCCAAGGTGAGCTGGCAGCTCGATGCCGGGCCGTTCACTTACGCTCACTGGCTGGTCGAGGACATGGACTTCGACACGCCGACCACTGAATCGCAAGGAGCCTCGAATGGATGAAGGCGCACCGCCCGCGTTGGTGAATTGATGTTCACGAGACACCATCTTGTTACGCAGGGTTCGCCGATCTTCTGGGCCGCATGGCGTCTACTTCAGGCATGCACAACAGCACGCGCACGGTGTTCCCGGGTGTGATCCTGATGGTTTCGCTGCTCGCAGTCTCGTCCGCGCGAGCCGACGGCGACCTCGGCAAGGTCAATCACGTCGTCATTGTCATGCAGGAGAACCATTCGTTCGACAACTACTTCGGAGCCTTGGCTTACGCTCCGGGAAGTCCCTACCATCATCCGCGCGGCGACGGGGACCACGACGCCGACGACCACGGCTGCGCGAGGGATGACCACCGCTGCGTGGACGGGTTGGCGTGCGACACGGATCGCTCCGGCAAGCTCGTTTGCCTGGATGCCAACCGCGATGTCGACGCGAAGCCGGGGGAAGGTCGCTTCGTGCTTGCCTTTCACGATCAGCGACGCTGCGTGGCGCCCGACCTGGATCACAGCTGGGTCGGATCCCACCAAGAGGCCAACCTGAGCCATCCCAACCGGTCGTTGCAGCATCCCCGCAACGACGGCTTCGTGGCGGTCAATGATCGCACGGAGCAGCTCGACAACGGCGTCGAGACCCGCAAAGAAGACCAAACAATGAGCTTCTACAACCAGGACGAGATCCCGTTCTACTACGGCCTCGCCCAGAGATTCGCCATCAGCGATCGCTACTTCTGTTCGGTGCTCGGCCCCACGTTTCCCAATCGCTCGTACCTCCTGGCGGCGACCTCGTTCGGGCATCTCACGACCAGCGACAGCTTTCCGCCCCCCGGCTCGGGTGGCTACAAGCCGGTCACAGGGACGATCTTCGACCTGCTCGACGCGAATACGGTCGCCTGGGCTGATTATTTTTCGGATGTGCCGCAGGGCGGAAGCTTCCGCCCGTTCGGCGCTACCGGCGTCGACCCGCACTTTCTGCCCGTCACCGTGCTTCTCGCGCAGGCCGCCGGCGCGCCCGGGTTACCGCCCCTCCCCGCGGTCGCGTTCGTCGACCCGAACTTCGGCGTCCTCGATCCCACCAAGGAAAATGACGAGCACCCGCCGACCGACATCCAGCGCGGGCAGGCCTTCGTCTCGCAGGTCATCAGCGCGATTCGGAACGGCCCGTACTGGAAAGACTCGATCGTGTTTCTTACGTACGACGAGCACGGCGGGTCTTACGACCACGTAGCGCCGCCCCGGGCGCCGCAGGGGGGTGACCGCACCCCGGACGGCATCGCCCCCGGCCAGTGCGCCGACCGTTCGAACCCGCCCATCAGCCTCGCGCCGGGCGCCGGCGCGGAGTGCGCCTCGAACCTGCTCAGCGCCACCGACACCACGGTCGCGGACGCCGTCGCGCTCTGCCCCGAGCTCGCCTCCTCGCCGACGGGTCCCTTTCCAAACCAGTGCGCGTCGTTCGATCAGCTTGGGTTCCGCGTCCCGTTCGTTGCCGTGTCTCCATTCTCGAAGCCCCGCTACGTCTCCCACACCGTGGGCGATCACACGTCGATGCTGGCGCTCATCGAGAAGCGCTTCCTTCCCGCCGGGACTCACCTCACGAAGCGTGACGAGCACGCGAACACGCTGGAGGACCTGTTCGACTTCGATCACGCGCCCTCGAAGGACATCCCCATCGCCGCCGTTCCGCTACCCGCCCAGGACTGCACGATCCATCCCTGAGGCAGGAGCGTCGGCCGCGCCAGCAGCAGCGGTTTCGGCCCCCGCCCCGGCCTGGCGACCGGACCACGACGCGATGAGCGTGATGACCATCTGGGTCACCACCACGCACGCCGACATGAACAGCATCGAGCTTCGTCACTGGCCCTTCGCCAACATTTGACCGAGGAGCGGCAGCATCGCGGCGTTCGCAAAATGGAACATCACGCAACAGACGAGAAAGATCATCAGCGGCCGATCAGCGCCCGCTTCGCGCGAAGAGAGTCGACGAGAGCGCCGGCTGGCGTCTGCGCACACCGCTGCCGTCAGATATGAAGGCCCTGAGGTCGTTTGCCAATCCGTTTTACGGACCGGGGTGCAGGTCCTGAGCCATCATGGCGCCATCAACTGGTTTGACACCGACGCAGCGAGGCGGGTAGTTATGCGAACGGGGGGACGGCGGACATGACACGATCGGTGCGATGTCAGGGGAACCGGCGGGTGGCCTGCTGGATCGTTCCGAGGCCGGTAGCTCGCGCGATGGCGTTGGTGGTGCTGTCGACGATGACGGTGGTGTCACAAGGGTTGGCTCGGGCGAACGATCGGGTCGAGGACCTGGTGCGCCAGGGCATCGAGTTGAGGCGGGCTCACAATGACCAGGCAGCCCTGGAGGTCTTCAGGTCTGCCTACGAGATCAGCCCCAGTCCCCGGCTGCAGGCCCAGATTGGACTGGCCGAACAGGCCGTCGGGCAGTGGATCGATGCCGAGAGAGATCTCTCGGGAGCGTTGCAAGCGGCACGAGATCCCTGGGTGGCCCGGAACACGAGGACGCTCCGCGCCGCCGCGACCGCCGTGGAAAAGCACCTCGGCTCTCTGGAGGTGGTCGGGTCCCCGGCCGGCGCGCTCGTGCGCGTGGATGGACGCGAGGTGGGGAATTTGCCGCTCGCGATCCCGGCGCGCGTGACTGCGGGGGAGGTTCTGGTCTCCGTATCCGCGCCCGGCTACGTCGAGCTGAATCGCAAGCTCGGGGTCGCGGTCGGTGGTCTCACGCGTGAGATCTTCACGCTCCACGAGGAAGCGCCCCGGTCTGCCGCGAGCAGCGACAGCACCGGCGCGGCCCCCGTGGGACCCAATGCGGTCCGGGTGTCGTCGTTGGCGCCCGGCGACGACGGGGTGCGAGATCCCTCCGTCGGCGCTTCGAAGGCGCCGGTCGAAACAGGCAGCCTACCGGGCCCGGCGGCGGGAGACCACGCGCTCAGCACGAGCCAGAAGTGGGGCATCGGCCTCGGTGCGGTTGGTCTGGTCGCGGCGGGCGTCGGAGGTGTGTTCGTCGCGCAGGCGATCTCGAAGAATCGGGACTCGCGGGCGGGGTGCCCGGGGGACTACTGCAATGCCGCCGGCGCCCAGCTTCGGCGCGACGCGCTCAAGGCCGGAGATCGGGCCACAGCAGCCTTCGTGACAGCGGGGGTGCTGGTTGTGACGGGGGCGGCATTCTTGATATTCGGTCGAGGAGCTTCCCCCTCCGCGGCGAACGCGATGACCATTGCTCCGGTGGTCGGAAGCGACGGCCTGGCCCTGATCACCGGCTCGACCACGTTCTGAGTCGCCGACTGGTCTAACGAACCGACTCGATTGGTCTTGACCCCGTCACGCCACGCGAGCTACTCCTCAGCGTATGCAACGCACGTAGAGGGTGCTAGTGATGCTTGCGCTGCTGGGGTTTCCCAGAACGAAGCTCAAATTCCAGGCCATCGAGGTCGAGCCGCTCAAGGGAGTGGACGACCAGAAGTTATCCATTGGCGTCTCAGGAAAGGCGGCGGGATCTATTGCAGCGGCGGTCGCAGGTTGTGAATAGTCGATGAGTGTGTGCAACTCCTTGATCGTCGGAACACGCCAACCGCTGCCGCCGAGGGTTGCGCCGGCGGCTGCGCAGGCGGTCTTGGCGTCGGCCCACGAATACTTTGTGGTCGACGGTGTTCGTTGCCAGGTGAGCTTGGTCTGTTTGTCGAGGACGGTGCCGCCGTTCACCGTGTATCGCCCCGCAGGTGCGCTGGCATGGGCATCGACAGCCAAGGCAGCAAAGCCGATCACCGCGATCGCGCCCAACAATCGGTTGTAAGGGTCGTTCATGAGCGGGTGTCTCCGGCGTGAAATCCTCATCGTACGCAGCGGACACTGTAGGTGGTGTCCAACGCAACAATCGCGGTAGTTCCCGGATAGAGCCCGAAGTAGACGCCCCAGGTGCCAGGCGGCGAACCCGCCGACAGAGTCGAAGACCGGAAGAACTGGTCGGGCGGCGTCGGAAAGAAAGTCACGTTGATGGCCGGATTCGACTGGCCATAGTCCAGGATGGAGATGAGCTCGATATTAGAAGGGAGCCGCCAATCGTGGTGGCCACCCAGGCTCAGCATCGAACAATAGCTGAGCGCGTCGGCGTGTGTGGAGTACCCCGGGAACTGCTCTTTCTGCCACATGAGCTTGGTGACGTTGTCGGTGACCGTACCGTCCATGTTGTCGGTGTAGCTGGCGGGGTTCGGCGCACCGGTCCCGACATCCCCGGCAACGTTGGGCATCGGCCACTCGGCCCAGTCCGGACTCACGCAAGCGGGGCTCGTGTAGCGCTCACAGACCTGGCCGGTCGCGCACACCATCGAGGCGCTCCACTGAGTGCAGGAGTTGCTGCCGACGGAGCAAGTCTCGACGCTCGCCCCCGCGCACTCTGTCGTCCCCGCCGTGCAGGCGTTGGTGCAACAGGAGGCAGATCCCGCGGCGCCCGTGCACGCTCCGTTTGCGCAAGACGACGTGACTTCGTAAAAGCACGCCTGCGGATCCTGGAGGCAGGTGGAGAGCGTGGATGCGTTGCTGCACGAAGCTCCAACCGCCTTGCAGACGGGATCGACCTTGCAGGAGCATGCGGCCGAGCCGAGCGCGCCTGCGCAGCTTTGCCGCTGCCCGCACGCGACCGCCGTCCCCCAAGTTCCGTTGCTCTGGCACGTCTGCACGCCGCTGCCGGAGCACTGAGTCGCCGTGGCCTGACAGGTCATCCCTCCTGTACCCGCTCCGCCGGTTCCAGCGCCGCCTGTGCTGACACCACCCGTGCTGGCACCGCCTGTCCCTGCGCCGCCAGCCTCCGCGGCGCCGGCTCCGCCGGCGCCCGTGCCACCGGTGGCCCCCGCGCCGCCGGTCCCGCCGGCTTGCTTCCCGCCAGATCCCGCTCCGGGGATTGCCGCCGACCCTCCTGCTGCAACGGCGCCCGTGCCGCCCGTGCTCGTCCCGCCACCGGATGCGGTGACGCCGGACCCCGCGCCTCCGTCGGGCTGCCCTTTCAGGGGTTCGTGGATGCCAAGCAGGCTATTGCAGCCGACCAGCGAGGCACCAATCACCCCCATGGCGAGCGCTGACGACGCAATCCCATGTCTCCGCCACGTCCCCACAACGGGCTGACTGTAGCAACAACTGAGGCCGGCGTGCACCGGAAACGCCGGTGCCTGCGCGGCGGGATCCGTCAAGGAATCGGCGGGGGGGGCGGCGGCGGTGACGGGGGCGGCACGGAAGGTGGCGGCGCGATCGACGCCGGCGGCGTCATCGGCACGCCGGGCGGCGGCACGACCGGCGGCATGGGCATGTTCGTGTCGGGCTGGACGCACGCGGAGAGATCGAAGAACAGGAACTCCAGGGCCTTCTCTTGCGGCGACAGCGTCGTCGACTGGCAGGCGCTCGGGAACGGCTTGCTGGGATCGGAGTCATCCTTGCCGTTCGTGCTCGGATCCACGGACTTCACGTGAATGTCGGTCAACACCACGCGGCCGCACTGGTTGTCGGGCGTCGCTTCGACCGGGGTGTTGAAGGTCAGATATTCGGTGGCCGTCCGCTTCGGGGTGGTCTGATCGTTGGCGTTGACGGGCAGGTAGATCCAGCGCTGGGTCGGCGCGACCACGGTCGTGACCGAGTGCTGTGCCCCCCACAGCTGAATCTCGCCGCGCGTCGTGGAGGCGCCCACGTTCACCAGCCAGTCGGTCAGCGCCATCGCCTTCGGGAACGTCCCCTCCACGGTCGCGGTGACCGGGCTGGGGGGCACGTCGCCGGCGCCGATGTACGTGGCCGTCATCGGCCACGGCGCCACGCCGTTCCGCAGCCAGTAGAAATGCAGATGGTCGTTGAACAGGCGCCCACCCGCGTCCGCGTACTGCTTGATGTTCCCGACGTAGGGCTTCTTGACGTCGGCGTATTGACTGCCCTCGCAGGACATCACGAGCAGATCGTAGGTCATCAGCTTGTTCAGATCGCTCCACAGGGTGGTGGCCGCGGGGAACGCCCCGCCCCCGAGCGCCGGGGTGAAGCTGGCCGCACCCTCGCCCTTCGCGTTCGGGACGTCGCCCCCGACATAGAGGTTCACGCGGCCAGCGCCTGTCGGTAAGGTGAACTCGCTGTCCGCGATGCCGATCTTTCGCAGGAAGCACTCGAGCGCGTCGGAGCCGCCGGTGGTGAGCGCGATCTTCGGCAGGTGGCCTTCTGACTGGCTGCGCGGCAGCCGGGTCATGTTCACGTCGGTGATGGGATTGTCGGCGCACGGGTTCACGTTGGCGACGGTCGCCTGACGCCGCCATTTGCCGACCTGGATGACGAGGGGAATGTTCGCGCCGGCCGGGACGTTGGTCAGCGTGAAGTGGCCGTTCGTGTCCGACAGCGCGGTGGCGATCGGTTTGCCGGACAGGGTCACGCTGCACTTGTCGCACGACACGCCCTCTGGCACCGCGTCGAGCGTCGCGTTCGGGATGAACACGGTGGCGTTGTAGAGGGGGGTCTTGCCGGCGGGATCGTAGACCGTTCCGCTGATGGTCGTCTTCGCGGCGCCAGGGCACACAGGAATCTTGCACTCCAACCCCTGGCACGCGCTCACGCTGGTCGTCCCCGGGCAGAGCCCCGGCGTCCCCGAGCCGCCGCAGGTCATGCCGTCGGGACAGGCGCCACAATCGAGGGCGCCGCCGCAACCGTCACCGATGGCCCCGCAGTAGTGGCCGTTGTCCGGCGTGCAGCTGACGGGCGCGCAGTTCGCCGGCGCGCACACGTTCGCCACGCCGCCGCCGCCGCAGGTCCCGCCGGCGGCGCAGGTCCCGCAGTCGAGCGAGCCCCCGCAGCCGTCGCCGATCTTCCCGCAGTAGCGCCCCGACGGCGGGTTGCAGGTCAGCGGCACGCAGCTGCCTCCGGCGGTGCAGACGCCCGCCGTGCACGCCTGGCCAGCAGGGCAGTCTCCGCACGACAGCGACCGCCCGCAGCCATCGCCGATGTTTCCGCAATACCGCGCGCCGCCCCCCGAGCAGGCGAGGGGCACGCAGCCCGCGCCCGCGACGCACTGGTGGTTGTCGCAGACGTCCGTGCCCTGGCAGTTGCCGCAGTCTTGCTGGCCCACGCAGCCGTCGCCGATCACGCCGCAGTAGCGTCCGCCCGGCGGCGTGCAGGAGATCGGCGTGGCGCAGCCAACCTCGAAGCGGCCCGACATGACGTCTCCGGCCGGCAACAGGGCGTCGAAGGCGTCGGCGCCGGGAGGCTTCGCGCTTCCTCCTGCATCCGTGCTACCCCCAGCGTCCGGCCCGTTCGGTGCCGGCGCCCCGTTGAGCTTGGCGCAGCCGCTCGCCGCCAGCAGGCCGCCGACCAGCAACCAGGTCCCAGCCGCACGGGACCGGCGATGCGGCGCACGTTCCGTGTGGCCACGGTCGTCTCGCATGGGAGCCCTCACCCTCATTGCCGATGGGTGTAAGCGCGACAGCGGGACGGCTCAGACGGTCTGTGAGCCGCGCGAACGGGTGGCGAACACCAACAGGGTGCCGGCCCTCGTCCCGACAACCTAATGAACCAGACCATACGCATCGCCCCACGCGACAACGTGTTGGTGGCGCTGTCGGCTCTCGTCGACGGCACGATCGTCGATGGCCTTTCCATCGGCGGCGACATCCCCGCCGGTCACAAGATCGCGTCGCGCGCCATCGCCGCGGGCGAGGCCGTCGTCAAGTACGGGTATGCCATCGGCGTGGCTACGCGCGCCATCGTCGCGGGTGAGCACGTCCACACTCACAACGTCGCGAGCACGTTGCGCGGCGATCTGGATCCGACGCGGCGCACGCCCCGGCCGCCCGTGCTGCGCGCGCCCGCCGCCGCGACATTCGACGGCTATCGACGTGCCGATGGCCGCGTTGGCGTGCGAAACGAAATCTGGATCGTCAACACGGTGGGCTGCGTGAACAACGCCGCCGAGCGGATCGCCGCGGAGGCGCGCGCGGAGCTGGCGGGGCCCGGCTGCGGCATCGACGGCGTGTACGCCTTCACGCACCCCTTCGGTTGTTCGCAGCTCGGCTCCGATCTGGAGTCCACCCAGCGCATTCTCGCCGGGCTCGTGCGCCATCCCAACGCCGCTGGCGTGCTGCTGTTGGGGCTCGGGTGCGAGAACAACCAAATGAAGTCGATGCTGGAGCACGTGGGCGGTTCGTCACCGCAGCGCTTGCGCTCCTTCAACGCGCAGGAGGTCTCCGACGAGGTGCAGGTGGGGCTGGCCCACGTGCGGGAGCTGGCGGCCGTGGCCGCGCGCGCCCGGCGCGAGCCGATCGACAGCCGCGAGCTACTGCTGGGGATGAAGTGCGGCGGCAGCGACGGGCTCTCGGGGATCACCGCCAATCCGCTGGTGGGGCGGATCGCCGATCGCGTGGCCGGGGCCGGGGGGACGGTCCTGCTGACCGAGGTGCCGGAGATGTTCGGCGCGGAGGAGATCTTGCTCGATCGCGCCGCGGACGCCGCAGTGGCGGGCCATGCGCTCGCGATGGTGAACGACTTTCGCGCGTACTTTCGCAGGCACGACCAACCGATCGACGAGAACCCTGCCCCGGGGAACAAGGCGGGCGGCATCACGACGCTCGCGGAGAAATCGCTCGGCTGCGTGCAGAAGGGCGGGGAGGCTCCCGTGGCGCGGGTGCTCGGCTACGGCGAGCAGGCTCCGACCGGGCTCCGCGGGCTGGGCCTCGTGAACGCCCCGGGCAATGATGGTGTGTCGTCGACGGCGATGGTGGCGGCTGGCGCGCAGATTCTGTTGTTCACCACGGGCCGCGGCACGCCCCTCGGTTTCCCGTCGCCCACGATCAAGATCAGCACCAACTCCGAGCTGGCGGCGCGCAAGCCGAGCTGGATCGACTTCGACGCCGGCCCCATCGCGACGGGCGCGGCCAGCTTCGACGAGCTCGGTGAGCGTCTCTTCTCGCTGGTCCTCGACGTGGCCAGCGGGCGGACGCGGACGCGGAACGAGGAGAACGGCTTTCGCGAGATCGCGATCTGGAAGGACGGGGTGACGCTGTGAGCGACGTCGGGGTGGCGGCGTCGCCTGTTTATCCAGCCGGGACACCCGCGCCGCCGCGAGGCGCGCCGCGCCTCGACGCTCGCGCAGTGATCGCGCGTCCGAAGTGGCCGGAGACGGTGCTCCAGTTCGGGGAGGGGAACTTTCTGCGCGCCTTCGTCGACTGGATGCTCGAGCGGATGAACGCGCAAGGCCTGTTCCAGGGGCGCGCCGTGCTGGTCCAGCCGATCCCGTCGGGTATGGCCGCGCTGCTCAACGAGCAGAACGGCCTCTACACCGTGCTGCTGCGGGGACTGGTCGATGGCCGCGCTGTCGACACTCGCGAGCTCGTGTCGTCGGTCAGCCGTTGCATCGATCCTCACGCGAGCTGGGACGCCTACATCGCCTGCGCCGCGAACCCGCGGCTGCGCTTCGTGGTCTCGAACACCACCGAGGCGGGGATCCGCGTCGAGCCTGACGACGCGCTCGACGCGCGGCCGGCGCGTTCGTTTCCCGCCAAGCTGACCCAGCTCCTGCACGCGCGCTTCCTGCGGTTCGAGGGCGACCGCGCGCGCGGGCTGGTGATGCTCCCGTGCGAATTGATCGAACGCAACGGCGACGCGCTTCGCCGCGCGGTGGGCGCGCTGGCGACGCGCTGGCGGCTCGGCGATGCGTTCTTGACGTGGCTCGACGAGAGCTGCGTGTTCACAAACACCCTCGTCGATCGCATCGTCACCGGCTACCCGACGGACGGCCCCGACGCGCTGGCAGCTTCGCTCGGCTACGACGACCGGCTGGCGGTGGCGGCGGAGCCATTTCACGCCTGGGTCATCGAAGGGCCCCGCGCGCTCGAGGACGAGCTGCCGCTCGGCAAGGCGGGCCTCGCGGTGACCTTCACGAGCGATCTGCGCCCTTACCGCGATCGCAAGGTCCGCATCCTGAACGGCGCGCATACCATGACCGCGCTGGCGGCGTTTCTCGCGGGCCACGACACGGTGCGCGGGTTCATGGACGACGACCTCATCCGGGGCTACATGGATCGCGGGATCTCCGACGAGATCCTCCCGACGCTGCTGCTGCCGCCCCCTGAGTCGACCACCCGGGCGCTCCCCCGCGCGGAGCTCGAGAGCTTCGCCGCCGCGGTCGTCGAGCGCTTTCGCAATCCGTTCATCGAGCACGGCTTGCTCAGCATCTCCCTCAACTCTCTCAGCAAGTACAGGGCGCGCATCCTGCCGACGGTCATGGACTTCATCGGCATGGGGGACAGCCCGCCGCCGCGGCTTTCGTTCGCTCTCGCGGCGTTGTGCGCCTTCTACCGCGGTCGCGAGGTGGAGGACGGCACGCTCTTCGGCCTGAGGGACGGACGGCGCTACCCCATCCGCGACGACGCCGCGGTCCTGGACTTCTTTCTCGAGGCGTGGGCCGAGGTCGGCGATCGGCCGACCGCGCTCGGCTGCCTGAAGCTGGTGCGACGTCTGCTGGCCCGCGCCGACTTCTGGGACCACGACCTCGACGCCCGGCTGCCGGGCTTCGCCGAGGCCGTGGCCCAGCACCTGAACGACATCCACGTGCTGGGCATCCGCGGCGCCTTGCGCCAGGTGGCTTGAACGGGGTCTGCGCGTCCGCGCGCGCGCGGCGGCCGGCCGCGTCGGCGTCGGCGTCGGGCGTGTGTTAGCGTTTTCGCGTGGGCTCGACGCGCACCGCGGGCGATCGCTACCCGCTCACCGAAGCCGAGCGCGCCGCGTTCGCGCGCGACGGCTGGGTGCGGCTGCCGGGCTTCCTCGGCGAGGAGGAGCTCGCCGTCCTCGAGACCGCGTACATGGCGCTGCTCCGCCGCCAGGTCCCGGTCGAGGGGCGCGACTTTTGCGACATGGCGGGAGACTACGAACGTCCGATCGAGGAGTTCGAGATCCTGAACGTCATGTTGCCCCGGCGCTATCACCCGCCGCTGCGGGGCAACGTCTATGAACGGCGCGCCGCCGACGTCGCCCGCCAGCTCTGCGGCGACGATATGGAGCTCGACTACGACCAGCTGGTGGCGAAGCCGCCCCGCAAGCCCGGCGGCGTGTTCCACTGGCACCAGGATCTCGGCTACTGGCCGATCACCGCTGACACGCGCACGGCCTCGTTCTGGCTGGCCCTCGACGACACGAACGCCGAGAATGGCTGCCTCCGCTTCGTGACCGGCTCGAACCGGGAGGCGGAGCTGCGTCCCCACCTGCCGCTTCACCGGGATCGGGCCCGGAGCCACACCCTGGTCGCCACGGTGGACGAGGCGCGCGAGCCCATTCAGCGGGCCGAGCTTCGGCGCGGCGATGTCACCGTGCACCACGAGCGCGCGGTGCACGGCTCGGGCGGCAACGCCAGCGACGGCTGGCGCCGCGGGTACGTGGTCGCCTTTCGCGCGCGCGCCACCGTCGCCGAGGAACGGGCGATGGGCTTCACCCACTCGCACAACGACGACGTCCAGATCCTGAGCTGGATCGCGCTGCAAACGAACAAATAGCGGCCCGCCCGCGGAGCTACGTCAGCGCCGCGCGCGCGGTCCGGACCGCCGTCATCAACGCGCGCGCGCGCTCGGTCAGGAGCGCGTCCTGCCCCGCCGCGAGGGCGACCAGATCCACCAGCTCCGATCCCACGCCCAGCGCGGCCGCGCCCGCGGCGATGTACGCGCCGGCGGTCATCGCGTTCACGCCCCCCGTGGGCATCAGCTTCACCTGGGGCAGCGGTCCGCGCAGCGCACGCAGATAGCTCGGCCCGCCCACCGCGGCGGCGGGAAAGATCTTCACCAGATCGGCGCCGGCTCTCCACGCGGCGATCACCTCGGTGGGGGTCAACGCGCCCGGCATCATCGGAACGCCGCGCCCGTGCGCCGCTGCAATCGTGCCGAGGTCGAGGCCCGGGCTGACGATGAAGGCCGCGCCCGCGTCGATGCAGGCCTCCGCGGTGGGCCCGTCGAGGACCGTGCCGGCCCCGACCACCGCACGCGCCCCGAAGCGCGCCACGAGCGCCCGGATTACCGCCGGCGCGTCGGGGACGGTCATGGTGATCTCGAAGACGGACACGCCACCGGCCAGCACGGCCTCGGCGGCGCGAAGCGCGAGCGTCGCGCTCGGCGCGCGCACGACGGGCACGACGCCCACGTCCTCGATCCGCCGGCAGGTCTGGACGCGCGCCTCCGCTTCGGTCATCGCTCGATTCGCGCGGAGGCGCCCTTCATGACCCGCAAGACCTCGGAGAGCGTGGCCGTGCTCGTGTCGCCGGGCGTGGACATCGCCAGCATGCCGTGCGCCACCCCGCATTCGAGCGCCCAGCCCGGGTCGCGACCGGCCATCAGGCCGTAGAGGAAGCCGGCGGCGAAGGAATCGCCGCCGCCGACGCGATCCAGGATCTCCACGTCGCGCGCCGGCGCCTCGAAGAATTCGCCCCGGTGGTAGCAGATCGCCCCCCAGCCGTTGACGCTGGCCGAGGGCGCCGTCCGCAACGTCGTGGCGACGGTGCTGATGTTCGGGAACGCGGCCACGACCTCCTCTATCATGGCGCGGAAGCCGGCGGTCGGAAGCGCCTTGAAGCTGGGATCGACACCAGGCAGCTCGAAGCCGAGCGCGGCCGAGAAGTCCTCCTCGTTGCCAAACAACACGTCGACGAACGGCAGCAGCGCGCGGTTCACGGTGCGGGCCTGTTGCTTGCCGCCGGATGAACGCCACAGCGAATCCCGGTAGTTCAAGTCGTAGGACACGCGCGTGCCCTGGCGCCGCGCCTCCGACATCGCCGCGCGCGCGACCGCGGGGGTGTTCTCGCCGAGGGCGGCGAAGATGCCGCCCGTGTGCAGCCAGCGGGCGCCGCCGCTGCCGCTGCCGCCGTTGGCCGCGAACGCCGCGCGCCAGTCGATCTCCTCGGGCTGGAGCTGCGCGATGGCGGTATGGCCGCGGTCGGAGCAACCCACCGCGCCGCGCGGCCCGAAGCCCCGCTCCGTGAAGTTCAGACCGTTGCGCGCGGCGCGCCCCACGCCGTCGTAGTCCTTCCAGCGCAGGTACGTCAGGTCCACGCCGCCTTGAAGCATCAGGTCCTCGACCAGCCGGCCCACCGGATTGTCCGCCAGCGCGGTCACGATCGCGGTGCGGAGGCCGAAGCAGCGTCGCAAGCCGCGGGCAACGTTGTACTCGCCGCCGCCTTCCCAGACGCGGAACGAGCGCGCGGTGTGGATGCGATCCTCCCCAGGATCGAGCCGCAGCATCACCTCGCCCAGGCTGACGAGGTCGAAGCGGCATTCCGCGGCTGATTTGATCGCCAGGGGGGCGGATGCGTCGAGCGCCATCGAGGGTGGGTGTCCCGGCAGGCCGCCGACGGCTCGCTGGTTCGGCGGAGTTTTCAAGGGTCGCAGGCGTGAGCTTCCCCGACCTGGTCCGGACACCACTCCACCGAATCCGGCCCAATGTCACGGTGAGAGCCGCAGTCACGCGCGGGAGAACAACTTGGAAAAAGAAGTGAGGCCCTCTATGAACCGCACGAAGCACATGAACCGCACCGCGCCGATCCTCGGCGCCGCGGCGTTGCTGACGCAACTTGGCCTTGGGGCGCTGACGCTCGTAGGCTGCGGCGGCACCAACAACCCGAGCACCGGCGGCACGGAGAGCGGCGGCACCACAGGCGGCGCCACCGGCGGTTCGCCCCCCATGGGAAAGGGAACTGGCGGGACGCCGGTCGCCGGCGGCAGCGGCGGCACCGTCGCCGCGGGGACCGGCGGCACGATCGCCGCGGGGACCGGCGGCACCAGCGTCGTGGGCACTGGCGGCGCCCCGACTGCCAGCACCGGCGGCGCGCCCGCGACCACCGGCAGCGGAGGTGATCCCGGCTCGGGCGCCGGCGGCACGACCGGGACCGGCACGTTCGCCCCTCTCTGTACCGGGGTCCCCGTGACCGCCGCGGGCGCGGCCCCCACGAAGGGCGGCGCCTGCACCGCCACCGACAGTCAGCTCTGCTACAAGACGTGCGGCCCGCAGAGCATCGGCTTCAAGTCCGAGACGTGCACCGGCGGCATCTACGCCGAGCAGTCGGGATGCAGCTTCGAGACGGCGATGGATTACAGCTGCTACAAGATCCCCGCCTCGGTCAGCGCGACCTGTCCTGCCACCACACCGCAGGCGAGCCAGCCGTGCACCGTCGCGCCTTGCACGCCCTGCAACGTCGCCGGCAACTACCTAGACTCGAGCGGAGCCGCGAAGGCCGGCTACTGTGTCTGTCCGGCGCCGGGCGCGTCCGGAACCAGCAAGTGGAGCTGCGCGAGCGCAACGGCCTGGCCCTGTCCTGCCGGCCAGGGATGCTGACCCGACGCTGTCCAGCGCTCGTGCTCGCCAACGCCCTCGTTGCCTTCGGGGGTTGTTCCAGCGCGCCGGACATCGCCGCGATCCATTACACCTGCGGCGATGATCCGGCGCCCGCCACCCCGATCGCTGCTTCCGGCCGTTGCGGCGCCGATGATCCGAACCTGCCGCCCGAGCCCACGCTGCCGTCGGACGTGTGTCAGACGTTGACCGCGACGAAGTCCACGCCCGACGAAGGCAACCTCGACACCGACCGGGTGCAGGCGGCACTGACCGCCTGCAAGGGGCGGGCGGTCAAGCTGGTCAGCGACGGGCCGAACAACGCGTTCGTCACGGGACATCTCACCGTCGACAGCGTCACGCTGTGGATCGATGCGGGCACGACCCTGTTTGCCTCGCGCAACGCCGACCTGTACCAGAAGACGGGCAGCTGCGGTGTCCTCGGCATCAACGATTCGAGCGCCTGCAACGACTTCATCACGGTCAGCGGCGCCAGCCCGGCGATCGTCGGTGACGGCGTCATCGACGGGCAGGGAGGCGAGCCGCTGGTCGGGCACGACTACTCCTGGTGGCAGATGTCCTATGCCCTGCGCGCGATCGACGGGAGCATCGGAAACCCCACGCTCATCAACCTCGCGTCGCAGACCACCGGCTTCGTGCTGTACCGGATCACCCTGCACAATTCGCCCAAGTTCCACGTCAAGCTGACCTCCAGCCCGGCGGACGGCACCTGCACGACGCCGGGCGAGGGCTTCATCGTTTGGGGGGTGACGGTGCTGACGCCCTCGCGCTGGACGAACAGCCAGGGGGTCGTGCTCTCACCCAGCTTCGCGCGCAACACCGACGGCATCGATCCCGGCGCCAACAACATCGCCTATTGCGGGGTGATGGCCTGCAACACCATCAGCACAGGCGACGATCACATCGCCATCAAGGGCGGCCACTGGGTGTCGGACGTGGTGATCGCCCACAACCACTTCGGCACCGGGCACGGCATGTCGATCGGCAGCGAGACCTACGGCAGCTATACGTCGCCGGACGGCGTGCTCCATCGCGGCGTCGAGAACATCAACGTCTACGACCTGACGGTGGACGCCGACTCGCGTCCGGTGGGCAACGACGCCAACGCCGGTGACTTCAACGGCATCCGCATCAAGTCCGACTCGAGCCGGGGCGGGCTGGTCAACAACGTCTCGTTCCGCGACGTGTGCATGCGCGACATGGTGAACGCGATCTTGATCAGCACCGCGTACAACCCGTTGTTCGCCGGCACGCTGTTTCCCGATTTCAGGACGATGTCGTTCCAGAACGTGCACCACGTGACCTGCATGGGCCTCGGACGCGCGGTGGTGACGCTTGAGGGCTTCAACAGCAGCTATCCGGCCGGGCCGATCACGCTCGACAACGTCGTGGTCGACGACATGGGCCCGGCAGACGTCGCCGCCGAGTTCGCCGACATTCGCCTCGGTCCTGGAGCCGTCAACTTCATGCCGGGGGGCATGGGGGTGACCGTCACGGACAACCGCAGCGGTTCGAGCTCGCCGCGGGCGTGCACGTTCCCGAAGTTGCCCGCGCCCGAGCCGCCGGAGGGCTGGCTGAGATGAGCGGCGGGCGGGCATGGGGGGCGGGCCTGTCATCGGCGCGCGGGACGATGGCGCTGCTGGGGCTCGCCGCCGTCGCTGGCGGTGGCGGTGGCGCGTGCTTCACCGACCCCCTGCCGATCAACGGCGCGTGCGCGCGCGATGACAGCGCCGACGTCGGGTGCAATCCCCCGCCCGACGGTGGTGGGGCGGCCTCGACCGCGGGGTTGCTCGCCTACACGTGCAGCGGCGCCGCCCGTCCGGACCAGGACGCCCGCTACGTGGAGGGGGTGCCGCAAGGGCTCGTGTGCGCGGACAGCGGCGCGTCCCCGGACGGCCGGTCACGTTACTGCTGCACACCGGGCCCGCGACCGTGCGCGTTCAACCCCGTCGCGATCTGCGACACCGCGATGTTCGGATACGAATGCCTCGGGGCCGATCGCCCCGAGTCCCTGAACCCCGCGCTGACCTGTGGCCAGGGCGTGCGGAAGGGGGACTACGCCGACTATTGCTGCGCGGGTACGCCCCAGCCCGACGGTTGCCTGCAATCCGACGCGGTGACGTGCTCGCCACAGATGATCGGATGGACGTGCATGGGCGCGGCCGTGCCCAAGGCCGAGTGGCTCGGCGCGAACAAGAGCCGCGCCGACACCTATTACCTGCTCTGCGCCACCCCCACGCCCGCGCCCAATCCCGCCTACGAGAACTATTGCTGCATTTCCCCGGCGCTGGTTCCCGAGGGAGGATCCTGCGTGCAGGACACGGCGGTCCCCGGGTGCGCGCCGGGTCGCTTCGGGTTCGCGTGCACCGGCCGCGATGCCCCTGGGGACGACTACTTGCCGATGCATTGTCCGGACAGGGGTGTGGCGGGGAAGAGCCAGCAAGGGTATCCCGCGACGCTGTATTGCTGCGACTTCGAGTGAGCGCGCTGAGACCGGCATGGGGGGGCAAGGAAGAAGTGTCCGATACCGAGCCGTTTGGCGGGCATGTGGCAACCCAAGAGGGCAGATGGCCAGCCCCGCGTCGTCCTCCGCACCCTCGCTCGTGACTTGGTGGTGTTCTCGCTCGAGGACACGCCCCGCCCGCGGAGGCGTCTTCGAGGCGTCCCGACGCTGTCGCACGGTGTTCGCGATCGGCGTGGCCGTCATGGTCGCCGTCGCCGGCAGCGCGCGCGCCGAGCAGCCGGTGGAAGCTGACACGGCGACGGGCGCGCAGGCCGCAGCCCCGGCGCCGCCGCCCGGTCCCGGCGACGCGCGCCGCCCGGTCCCCGCCGTCCCCGCGCCCGAGGCGATTGCGCCGAACGCGGCGGTCGATGCCCCGGCGGTGCCGTCAGCGTCCTTCGCGCGCGAGCCCTTCACCCTCGCGACGGGAAGCGGCGAGCACCGATGGGCGGTGACGTTCTACGGTTTCGTGGAGGCCGACGCCATCGTGGACTCCACGCGCAGCTACAACGACGCCATCGGCGGCGCGCTGGTGGCTCGCAGCGACACCTACGAAGGCCGGACCGGACGCAGCCAGTTCTCGGTCCGCAACACCCGGCTAGGGTTGGCCTTCGAATCCCCGGCCGTCGGTGGGGTGAGCCCCTCCGCGGTGCTGGAGGGGGACTTCTTTGGCGGCACGGCCGCGCCCACGGCGGTCTCGGAGTCGACGTTCTACACGAGCCCGACGTTCCGCGTCCGCCACGCTTACCTGAAGCTGCACAATGACTACGTCGACGTGCTCGCCGGACAGACCTACGACGTGTTCGGCTGGCAAAACGACTTCTTCTCGTGCTCGGCGGAGTTCCTGGGCCTGCCCAACCAGGTGTTCTCGCGGAATCCCCAGCTGCGCCTCTCCCACGCGTTCAATCCGGACGGAGCCGTAACGGTGGAGGTGGCCGCGTCGGCGGTGCGGCCGGCGCAGCGCGACGGCTCGACCCCCGACGCGAACGCGGGGCTGCGCATCGCCGTGAACGGGTGGAAGGGCATCAGCACCCCCGGGAACGTCGGCACGACGGCGGTTCCGCTGTCCATCGGTTTGTCGGCCGTGTCCCGAAGGTTCAAGGTGAACGCGTTCGCGCCCCCGCCGACGCAAGCGTCGAACGCGGTCAGCGGGTGGGGCGTCTCGGCGGACGTGTTGCTCCCGGTGATTCCGGCGCGGAACGCGAACGACCGCGGGAACCGGCTGACGCTCACCGGCTCGTTCGTCATCGGCAGCGGCATCGCCGACCTCCTCACCACCGGGGGTGGCGCCGCGTTTCCGACGCTGCCCAACCCAGCCCAGGCCAACCCGCCCCCGCTTTACACTCCCGACATCGACGACGGCCTTGTGTCGTTCGATACGGTCGGGGTGCTGCACACCATCGATTGGCGGGCGTTGCGGGCCGGCCTGCAGTACTACTTGCCTCCGGCGGGGCGGCTCATCTTCGCGGCGAACTTCACCCAGGCCCATTCGAAGAACATCGCGCGGCTGTTTCCGCGCGGCGGCGCCGAGATCGAGCTGCTGGGCAGCGTGGCCGACACCTCTCTCTACGCCGACGCGAACCTGTTTTGGGACGCGACACCGGCCGCGCGTTTGGGGGTGTCAGGCCAATACACGCAGGTGCAATACCTGGACGGCAACCGCCCGCACAACCTCAGGACCATGCTCCAGGCCGTCTACATCTTCTGATCAGTCCCGCCCGCTAGCGCCAGGACCCCTGCAGGATCGAGGCGACGAAACCCGGCCGCAGGTAGAACCCGCACTTCCCGACGCGCGTGGGGCGCCCTTGCTCGTCGTAGCCGTCGCGCAGATCGGCGGCGTTACGTCCTTTCGGCCGCACCTGCAGGACCCGGCCGAGGTAGCCGGTGATCGCCTCGGCGCGACCCCGCCGAAAGTATTCGCGAACGAACAGCTCGAAGTCCGCGCGCAGCAGATCGTCCTCCTCGCGGGTGGGTGACCACAAACGCACCGCCGAGATCCGCCGCTCGGAGATCGGCGCGCCCGGGCGCGTCTCCAGCGCGACGAACAGCACCCGCTCCAGCTTCTTTCGCGTGTAGCTGGTCCGCCAGGACTCTCCGGCGATGGCGATGGGGTCGATCTGGCACACCGCCGTCGACTCCCGTGGCGCCAGGCGCTCGTCGACCGGGACGGTCTTCAGCTCGATGGCCAGCTCCGAGAAATCCGGGCCGCGCGCGCCGCCGGTCTCGACGCCGAGCTCATGTTCGATGATTTGCCCGGCCCATCCCTTCGTCCGGGTGGCGCCGCGGGGTGCAGCCACGCCGAGCTGGTCGGCGAGCTCCCCGAGCTCGACCCCGATCAGGGCGCGGGCGTGCGCGAGGAGCGCGGCGAGGCCGCCGCCCGCGTCGGCGCCGCCGTCGGGATCGGATGGACCTGCCGTGCCTGGTTCGTGCTCGCTCATCCCGCCACGCCCAAGTCGTCAGACCTCGTCGGACTTACGGTATTTCGCGACGCCGATGCCCCACTTCTTCATCCAGCGCCAGACCGCCGCGCGGTGCTTGCCGAGCTCGCGGGACACGTCCGCCACGTTGCCGTTGTACCGCTGCAACAGCTCCTCGATCTGCGCTGGGGTCGGCGAGGTGCCAGGCGCGCGGCGGGGCGCCGGAGGTGGCGCCGCGGCGGCGCGCGCGATGGGCTCCGGCAAGTCGCGCAGCGAGATCGGTCGAGCGCCACCGGCCAACACCGCCGCCGTGCTCACGAGCTTCTCGAGCTCGCGAATGTTCATCGGCCAGTCGTAGAGCGCGAGGGCCCGAAACGCCGGCTGCTCCAGCTCGCGGGTGCCGGACGATCGCAGGAAGTGCGCCAGCAGCGCCCCTAGATCCTCGATGCGGCTCCGCAACGGCGGCAGGTGAAGGGGCGCGGCGCCGAGGCGGCCGACGATGTCGTCCCGCAGGCCCGTCGGCGTCTTGCCTGAGCTGGTCGTGCGATTGGTGGCGGCGATGATGCGCACGTCGATCTTCCGCGGGCGGGTCGAGCCGAGCGGCGTCAGCTCCCGGTCCTGCAGGAAGCGCAGCAGCTTGATCTGGGCCTCCCCCGGCATCTCCCCGATCTCGTCGAGGAACAGCGTGCCGCCCTCCGCCTCCTCGAACAGCCCGGCCTTCGCCTGGTGCGCGGTGGAGTGGGCCCCCTGGCGATACCCGAACAGCTCGCTCTCGACCAGCTCGCGCGGGATCGCGCCGCAGTTGATCGCCAGGAACCGGCCAGGGCGGCGGCTCAGCCGATGAACGGCGCGCGCGTAGACCTCCTTGCCGACGCCCGTCTCGCCAAGCAACAAGATCTCGCCCTCCGCGCCCGCGAGGCGCCGCAGGCGATCGCACGCGATCGCGAGGGCCGGTGAGCAGGTGGCGACGGGGCCGAGCGGCTCCACCAGCTCGGCCCTGATCGCCTCGAGCTCCAGCGCCGACACCATGCGAAACACAGCGATGTGGTTCCCGAAGAACAGCAAGGAGCCGTTGCGCAGGCGGGCGTGAGCGTCGACGCGCGCGTTGTCGACGAACGTCCCGTTCTTGCTTCCGAGATCTTCGATCTGGAACTCGCCCGCCGGGCGCCGGCTGATGCGGGCATGCCGGCTGGAGACGAGCGAATCGATCACCGTCAGCGCCTCGCCGTGGCTCTCGGCCTCGTCCGAGGGGCGCCGCCCGATCTCGAGGCCGTCCCGGACCAGGGCGAGCCGGCGCTGGGCCGGAAGGCCGGGATGGTCGGTCGCCCCCAGCATCAGCAGCACCGCGATGTCCGGGAGCTCGGCCGCGGATAGCGGCGACTGCACCCCCGTCTTCGTCCTCTCGCTGGCGCTCACCGGCGCGAGATTATCACGGCTGCTTTTCTTGCTGACCTCCGGGCCCCGAGGCCGTCATTCACGTCACACGCGCACGACACACGCGCGCTTCCGCGTCAGGCGTTTCCTTCGACGAAGGAGACGGTGATGGCGTCCTCGGCGCAGGCGCGCAACGCCTCGAGGCCGCGCTTCTGATGATGGTCGCCGCTGTCGCCGATGAAGTGCACGGCGTAGCGTTCTATCCGCGGCAGATCCTGGATCTCGAGCAACCACGCCACCAGGTGCTGTAGCCCCGCGATTCCGAGCGGTCCCGCCCCGCGCACGTCGACGCGCACGACCCGCGCGCCGTTGCGGCGCGCCTCCTCGTGAATTCGCGCCAGGATGGGCCCGAGCTCCAGCGCCGAGGAGCCGGGAGGCAACGCCACGGACATGGCGTCCTTCGGCCCTGTGCTGGTCTGGTCGGTCATGACGAAGAAGGACCTATCAATGACACCGGCCGGGGCGAACCGGATCGGAAAAAAGCCGCCGTCGCGTCGATTGCTGCCCAACGCGTCAGGCGGCGCGCGCTTCAGGGACAGGGGATCTGCGTGGGTTGCGCCGTCGAAAACTGTAAGGGCGCCCCCTCTCCAAGCTGGCCGAAGTCGTCCGCGCCCCAGCACGCGACGGTGTGATCGGCCTTCAGCGCGCACGTGTGCGCCCGACCGGCCGTGATCGCGGTGGCGCCCATCAGCACAGGCGTCTTCGACGCGAGGGGGCGAGCGTCGACGGTGCCGTCGCCGAGTTGCCCCGCCGCGTTGTCGCCCCAGCAGAAGACGCTGCCGTCCGACGTGAGCGCACACGTGTGCGCGTCGCCGGCAGCCACATCGACGGCGTCCACGAGGTTCGTCACGGGGGCGGGGCCCTGATGGTCCTTGGGTGGATCCGTCCAGCCCAGCTGCCCCGCTGTGCCCGCGCCCCAGCAGGTGGCCGTTCCCGCGCGATCGACCGCGCACGTGTGGCGGTTCCCGGCCGCGATCGCCACGACGTTCGTGAGGGGGACCGCGACGGGCGCTGCGCTCGGGACCGTCGTGTCGTTGCCGAGCTGGCCGGCGTCATTGGCCCCCCAGCACGCCACGCGTCCTCCCGCGCGCAGCACGCACGTGTGCGCGCCGCCCAGGGTGATCGCGATTGCGTCGTCGATGCCGGGCACGACGCCGCCGCTCGAGTGGTTCGTGGTCTGTCCGTCACCGAGCTGTCCCTCGTCGTCGGCGCCCCAGCAAACCACGGCGCCGCTCTCGAGCACGCAGGTGTGCCCGCCACCAGCGGCCACCGCCGTCGCGCCGGTGACGCCCTGCACGAGCGTCGGCACCAGGAAGTCGATCAACGAGGGTGAACCAAGCTGGCCAGAGCTGCCGCGGCCCCAACACCACACCATCCCCGCGGTGTCGCGCAGGCAGGTATGGGATTGCCCGGCCGTGAGCCCCGCCGCGTCGAGCGTGAGCTTCAGCGCCGTGGGCGAGGCGCGGTCCATGCGCGAGCCGTCCCCGAGCTCGCCCGCCTGGTTGTGTCCCCAGCAAGCGGCCCGGCTCGCGGCGGCCGACGCCTGCCGCACGCACGTGTGATCACCCGACGCCGCGATCGACTGCGCGTTCGCGAGCCCGGCGACCGGCGTGGGCACGAGGCGCCGAATGGCGGTGGCGGTGCCGAGCTGTCCCAGGCGATTGTCGCCCCAGCAGGCCACCGTGCCGTCCGTGCGCCGGGCGCACGAGAAATTGTCGCCCGCCGTGACTTCGACGGCCTGCTGAATTCCCGTCGCTGGTACCGGCACGGGGAAGCTGCTCGTCGTCCCCTCGCCGAGCTGCCCCGCCTGGTTCGCGCCCCAGCACCACACGCCGCCATCGCCGCTCACGGCGCAGGTGTGGTACGCGCCGGCCGCGAGGGAGGTGACACCTGCGAGCGGCGCCACGACGACGGACATCGCGCGAACCTCCGTCGTGCCATCGCCGAGCTCGCCCACTTGATTCGCGCCCCAGCAGGTCACGCCCCCGGCGCCGAGCACGCAGGTATGCGCCAGACCGGCGGCGACGGCCGTGGCCCCGCTGACGTCGGGCACCATCACCGGCGTCGCGCGCGATGCGAAAGTTCCGTCGCCGAGCTCGCCCTGTGAGTTCGCGCCCCAGCAGAAGACGCCGCCCGCCGCGATCGCGCAGACGTGGCCGCCGCGCGCTGCGATGGCCTCGACGACGGCGCCGTCGGGAAACGCGACCGGCGCGGGCGCCGGCACCGGCGAGACGCCCCCGCCGATGCCGACAGCGCCGTCGTCGTTGTTGCCCCAGCAGAGCACCGTGCCGGCACTTGCACTCACGCCCGCGTCGGGGGACCGGAGCGCGCAGGTGAACGCGTCCCCGGCCGCGAGCGCGATCACGGCGTCGAGCCCGGGAACCTGCGCAGGGGTGGGCGTGGACGCCGTCGTCGTCGCGCCGTCGCCGAGTTGCCCCGCCTCGTTGGCGCCCCAGCACCAGACTGTCCCCCAGGTCCCGGCCGCCGCGCCGGTGGGGGACCCGATGACCGCGCAGGTGTGTCGATCGCCGAGCGCGACGGCGGACGCGCCGGGCGGCAAGCCGACCACCGGGGCGATCGTGGACCTCGCCGTCGTCGTGCCGTCGCCGAGCTGACCGTCCGCGCCGTCGCCCCAGCACGCGACGGCGCCGCTCTTGCGCAAGAGACAGGCGTGCGCGCCGCCACCGCGAACCGCGACGACGGGATCGGCGGGGCACGCGTCCTCGACACAACGGCCCGCGAGGCTGGGCGGCGCGTGGTCGAGGTAGCGCCGCTCGGAGGGAACGCAGGTCGGGTCGAGCGTGCTGCACGCGCCGGTCGCAGCCTCGCAGGAGCCGTTCGGACCGCATTGCTTGTTCTCGCGGCAATGAAACACACCGTCACCCAGGCAACCAGACACCGCCGCGACGACGACGGCGAGCCCCGCCAGCAACGACAGCGGCCCGAAGCGCGGGCGATTCAATACGTCACCTGCCACAGCAACGTGGCGCCCTCGAGCGAAGGCGCGAGCGACAGGAGGCTCGGCGCGCGCGGCGGGCGCGCCGCTGACTCGCGGTGGCGAAGCACGCCGAGGCGGATCGCCCCCGCGATCGCCAGCGCGGCGCCCGCGGACAACGACACGACGCCGATGGCGCGGCGCTGCTCCGCCGCGCTCCAGAGTCGATCGTAGTCGGCGTGCAGCGTCGTGCTGGACGCGTTCGCCTGGTCGCGCGCGCGGTACGCGGCGATCACGAAGCCCGAGCCGACGCCTGCGGCGATCGCGCCGGCGCCGAGCGCCGAGAGCGCCCACGGATCGCGCCACCACGCGCGCTCCGTTCGCGGCGCCGGGGTCGCGACGATCGGCGCCGACGCCTGAGGAGCGGCAGCAGGCGCCGGCACCACCGCCGGTGCTTGCCGCGCGCAACGCTCCAGCGCCAGCCGGGTCGCGTCGGCGTGTAGCGCGGACGGTCCGCTGCCGAGGAACCGCTCGTAAAGCGGCAGGGCGCGGGCGCAATCACCAGCCAGGCGATACGCTTGCGCCTCGGCGAACAGGAATTCGCGGCGCGGATCGAGCGCGAAGCCCGCCTCGAATTCCTGGATCGCGGCTGGAAAGCTGTGGTCCCCGTAAAGGCGAAGGCCCTCCTCGAAGTGGGCGCGCGCCTCCGGGAGCATCGGCGCTGACTCCGGCGCGCGCTCCTGTTCGACTTCGACCGGCGCCGCGATACCCGCGGGAGCCTGCGCCGGGGTGGATTCGGCCGTGGCCGCGGGCTCGGCCATCGCGGGCCGAACCGAGGCGGCGCCGACGGCCCCGAGGGCGAGGGTCACGGACGCGAGCCAGGGGGCCCGCCTTCGGTCATGTCTCATGTTCGCGAGAGTGATGCGCCGTGGTCAAGGGGGAACCGGCGAGTCTGGATCCCAGACCTTGGTTTGAGGAGCGCGCTGCGAAGGCGAGGGAGCGGGGGGAACCGGCCGAGGCCTCGCGGAGTCCTCGGGTGCGGCCGGCGAGGCAGGCGACTCCTTCCCGGCTCCCACGGCGGGCGCTGGATCAGCCGCCATGCGCGCGATTTCGCGAGAGGCGCGTCGGGCACGACCCGGCCGCGAAAGCCCCGCGGTGACGTGCGCGGGCGCGCCGCGCGGGCTCTCACGCGGGACACCCGCAGGAAGAACGGCCGTGGGCAGCGGCGTGCCGCTCGCTCCCGGGGCAGCGGCCGTCTCGGACTTCGCCAACAGCGCTGCCGCCGACGCCGGCGGCGGGGGCGGCTCCTTCGCCCCATCGTCGCGCTCCGCCGCTGGCGGACGCTGCGTGCCGTCGCTGTGGTGGGTGGCGCCGCCGCCTGTGCCCGCGCCGCGGCCCTGGACCCGGCTCGCTCGATAGCCGCCGAACGCCAAGCCAACCGCGACGACGAGCGCCCCCGCCGTCGCGAGCGTGCGCCCTCGCGGTCTCGGTCCCCGCGCGGGCTCCTCGGTGCCAGCCGCCTCGGGCACGGGCTCGCCTTTCGAGACCATCGTCGCTTCGAGCGCGAACGTGTCCGTCGCCGTTCGCGCGACGGCGAGCGAGGCCCCTGGCTCCGTCACGGGCTCCCCCCGATTGGACCCCGCCGACGATCGCCACGCGGCGACGCGCACGCGAAACAGCGGTTCGACGTAGGCCGCCAACCCGACGGGCGAGACCACGAGCCGCTGCTCGCGCGCGAAGGACTCGAGCGCGAGCTGGACCTCCTGCGCGGTCGCGAACCGCTCGTCGCGGTTGCGCCGCAGCGCGCGCACGATGACGGCCGCGAGCTCCGGCGCGAGCTCGCCGTTCGCGCCGCGAGGCAAGGGTGCGTCGCGCGAGACGATCTGCGACAGCAGCTCGAACTCGCTGTCGGCCTGAAACGGCGGGTGGCCGGTCGCCATCTCGTACAGCAGGGTGCCGAGCGCGAAGATGTCGCTGCGTCGGTCGAGCGGCTCGCCGCGACATTGTTCGGGCGACATGTGCGCGAACTTTCCCTTCAGCTGGCCCTGGTAGGTGAAGCTCTTCTGCTGCAGCCACTTCGCCACCCCGAAGTCGGTCACCTTCACGCCACCGTCGAAGCTGACCAGCACGTTCGACGGCGACACGTCCCGATGCACGATCTGCAGCGGCTGACCATCGTCGGCGCGAAGCTCGTGCGCGTGATGAAGGCCCGCCGCCACGCCAGATGCGAGCGCCACCACCTGTTCGAGGGGGAGCGGTCCGGCCGCCGCCTGCATGACCTCCCGCAGGTCCACGCCGGCGACGTGCTCCATCACGAAGAACGGCACCTCGGTGCCGCCCCCGTCATTGACGTCGAGCACGTGGGGCAGGTTCGGATGAGCGAAGCGCGCCATCAGCCGGGACTCGTCGAGGAACATTCGCAGCAGCTGCGGGTCGAGGGCGTGCTGCGGCAACAGGCGCTTGACGGCCACGAGCTTTCGAAAATCTCCCGGACCCACCGCCGACGCGCGATACACCTCCGCCATGCCGCCGACGGCGATCCGCTGGAGCAGCTCGTAGCGACCGAGGCGAGCCCCGGGGGCGCCGAGGGGCGGGAGGTCATCCATGGCCCCCTGATCGTAGACGGTTTCGTCGCCAAGGCTCAAGATCAAAGGCTGCCGAGGCGCTGCAACCACGGCGGCGCTCAACGAGTGACGAAGACCGCCGGAAGCAGCGACGGTTGCGCAACCGTCGCGCAGTTCGGAAACCGTCGGAATCACGAGCCTTCTCGCCTGTGCTGTCGTCTCCCACCTTCCCCTTCCCCGGCCGGGCGGCCTGAATCGACTTGAAACGAGGTTGCGCAACCAAACGACGCCGGTTTCGCTCTCTGCTGGTCGCAAACTGCGCTTTCACGCGGAAGGCGCCGCATTCGCGGGCCTGGGCGCCTTCACGCCGCTGGCTTGGGTCTTGCTGTGAAGGGCTTGGCCGCCCCGCCCCTCCCGCCGAGCTTGGCAACAGGCGGAAACAGCCGAAGGAGCTCCTCGATGCGACCAACACGTCCCCTCATTCGATTCGTTGTCGGAACCGGTCTGGCGGCGCTCGCCGTCGGCGCCTGCAACAGCGGAGGTGGGGGGCAGGGCAGCGCGTCCCTCTTGCCCTCCGATGTGAGCGCCATCGTCTTCCTGCAACGAACGCCCCGGGACAGCACCGGCAACGTCTTCGACTACGCCAGCTACCTGCCGGGCGGCAAGATCATGAAGCTGGAGCCGCCCTCGCCGAACGGCACGCTGACGGATCTGACGGCGTTGGCCTCGGCCAACGCCGCCACCACGGGGGTGGACTTCACGGGCGCCGACATCATGGCGTGGGACCTGTCGTTCGACGCCAAGCAGCTCGTGTTCTCGGCGCGCCTCGCGAACGAACCCAAGTACCAGCTGTTCACCATGAACGTGGACGGCACGAATCCGACGCAGGTGACCGCGGGTGACAACGACTACGTGTTCCCCGTGTTCCTGCCCGGGCAGAAGCTGCTGTTCATGAGCAATGAGAGCGTCGAGACGGGCGCGCCCCAGTTCCAGGACGAGTACGAGCGCGCGACGACGACGCAGGTCGGCACCATCAACCTCGACGGCACGAACATGCAGCTCGGGGCGCGCAACGTCTCGCACCGGGTGGCGCCGACGCTGCTGCCCGACGGTCACATCCTTTACACCGAGTGGATGCACCTCGGCGACGTGAACGAGGGTCACCTGCGGCTGATGAACGCGGACATGACCGGGATGAAGGAGGCGTTCGGCAACGAGCTGCCGGCGACCTCGGTGCAGACCAACAGCTACTTGCGGGCCCGTTATGTCGATTCCCACCCGAACCCCGACGGCACGATGGCGTACCGGGCGGTGGCGGTCGGGACGTCGCGCGACCGGACGCTGCAGGCGGGAAAGTTGCTGCTCATCGATCTGGCGAAGAGCGAGGCCACGTCGAGCGCGGTGGACCTGACCCCCAAGGTCCCGGGGGACCGCGGCGACTCCGCGGACGGCGTCGGCAGGTACTACGATGCCGAGCCGATCGGGACGCCGGCGGGGAACACCTTCCTCGTGTCGTGGGCGGACGGACCGGTGCAGACGGAGACGCTGGGGGCGGCGAAGCTCACCGCGAACTTTGGGCTCTATGTCTACGACGCGGCCAGCGACACGAGACATCCTCTGTATGACGACCCGAGCATGTGGGAGGTTCAGGCGCGACCCCTGAAGGCGCGGGCCGAGCCCAAGATCACCGCGTCCCCCATCCTGGGCGACAGCTTCGTCATCAGCGCCATCGATGTGCGGAACACCAGCCTGACCGACATTCAAGAAGGCCTCACCAGCCAGACCCCGGTCAAGGTGCGCCTCATCGAGGGGTTCTCGGGCGAGGAGGGGATTCGCACCTTCGGCTCGACGGAGTTCGACGGCGCGTCGCTGTACGGCGAGGTGCCGCTGCAGGCGGACGGCTCGTTCAAGGCGCAGGTCCCCGCGAACGTGCCCGTGCACATGCAGGTCATCGACAAGTTCGCCATCTCGCTGGCGACGGAGGACATCTGGGTCAGCGGACGCGGCGGCGAGCAGCGGACGTGCGGCGGTTGCCACGAGAACCGGTCGATCCCTTCGGCGATTCAGCCGGGCCAGACCATGGCCGGCGCGCAGCCGGCGGTGAACCTGGACGTCCCCAGGGCCGCGCGCGTGTCGACGAGCTTCGCCTACGGCAGCGTGCGCGGCGTCCCCTGGGACACGGCCATTCAGCCCATCTTCGACGCCAAGTGCGTGAGCTGCCACGACGGCGACGCCACCAAGCCGGGCAACCCGCAGTTCACGGTGATGGACAACACCACCGGCACCACGCAGACGTTCACCTTCGACCTTCGCGGGCAGAAGCTGGACATCATCGTGGGCGAGCGCATGACCGGCGCGTTCACGGCGTCGTACATCTCGATCTTCGGCCTCGGCGAGATGCTGGGCGAGGACAACGTGACCATCACGCCGCCGAACGGGGCGTTCGACTTCGGCAAGGCCGCGGACGCCGCCCACTCGAAGGTCATCGAGCTGCTGAACCCGGTTCAGCAGTTCCCGGTCGCGGACGCGACGGTGCACCGGTGCCTCGCCAGCGGAAACTGCGCGGACAATCCGACCGGGCTCGTCCACACGGCCGACAAGGGCGTGCCGGACCTGACGCCGGGCGAGTACTACCTGCTCGGCCTCAGCATCGACATGGGGGGCCAGTTCTTCTCGCGTGAGAACCGTGACGAAGCGGTGGGGCAGCCATGAGGCGCGGCGTGACCAAGGGAAACCGAAATCGAACCATGGGAACAACCGGAGGTCTCGAAGCCATGTCAACGTCGTCTGGTGAAATGAACGGTCGCGCGTCGGGGGTTATGTCCGCGGGCCGCCTGGCGGCGCTGGTGACGGTGGCGGCGGTCTTGTTCGCCGCCGCGCCTGCCTGGGCCGGTCACGGCAGCAGCCCGCAAGCGGTCGCCTCGGCGATCGCCTCGGGCTCGCCGGACGCGATCAAGTCCGAGCTCGAGCGCTCGGAGTACCTGGTGTGCGCCGCCTGCGTGGACTACGTGATGCCGCTCATCGACAGCCAGGACCAGGGCATCCGTGAGCTGGCGGGCTGGTGGCTGGTGCGTCGCGGGGTGAGCCGGCAGATCTTCGCCGACATGCTCACGCGGCTCGGGCAGCCGGACTCCGTGAAGGCGCGAAACGCCGCCGACGTCCTCGGATCCTTCGGCTACGTGAACGCGATTCCGTCGCTGGGCGCGGCCCTGTCGAACCCGGCGTTCACCGGTGAGGCGCGCGCGGCCATGGCGCGCGCCCTCGGCACGATCAGGCGACCGGCGGCCGCGGCGCCCCTGCAGGCCGTGCTGGGGGACGCCGATCCTCTGGTGCGCGCGGCGTCGCTGGCTGCGCTGCGCAAGGTCGAGGGCTTCAACGACGGCACCGTGGCCGTCGGGCTGCTCGGAGACGCGAGCGAGAGCGTGCGCGTCGAGGCCATCTTCACGGTGGCGGCGTTCCACACCCCGTCTGCCGCGGCGCCGCTGGTGCAGTTGCTGAAGAGCGATCCGAGCGCCAGCGTACGCAAGCGCGCCGCGTGGGCGCTGGGGCAGATGAACGCGTCAGCGGCCGTGGCCGCGCCAGCCCTGACCCAGGCGTCGACGTCGGACGCGTCGCCGTTCGTGCGGTCGCTGGCGCGGGCGGCGCTGGCGTCGCTCAGCCCGTGAGCCTGAAAAATCGCGCTGGTACCTGAGCTGCTGACGCCTGACCGAAAAACATCCCGAGGCGCGGCCTCGCGGCTGATATCATGGAGGGGAATGCAGAATAGCCTCGGCCGGTGTGTGTGGATCGGCGTGTCGCTTCTGCTGGGAGGTGCCGGCTGCGCGGTGAAGAAGCCGGCCGAGAAGTACTACTACGACCAGCACATCCAGCCCATCCTGACGCAGTCATGCGTGGGCAACACCTCCCCCTGCCACAGCGTCGATCCGGTCACCGGCACCGCGCTCGGGAACCTGGACCTCACCTCCTTCGAGTCGGTTCACAAGCGCCCCGACGTGTTGAGGAAGTACGGCAGCTATCCCTATCCGTTGCTGCTGCTGAAGGCGATCCCGGAGTCCGCCGTGCAGATCCCCTACCGGGGCACCTTGCTGCAGAGCGAGATCACCCACGTCGGGGGCAAGACGCTGTCGGTGAGCTCGGACGCGTTCTTCACGCTGGCGACGTGGCTGGAGAGCGGCGCCACGCGGGACGGCATCGCGCCACCGGCCGCCAGCAATCAGGGCTCGGGGGCGTGCAACACGGCGCTGCCGGCCGACCGCGATCTGACGGTGGTGAACACGTCGAGCCCGGCCTTTCTATCCTTCAAGGCGGACGTGATGCCGAAGCTGAAGGCGTCCTGCGCCTTCGCCACGTGCCACAGCTCCCCGCAGTCGGACTTCTACATCACCTGTGGCGACGACGATTCGCAGATGCGGTTCAACTACCTGCAGGCGTCCGACTTCGTGGCTCCCGCCGGAACAGCGCCGGAGCAGAGCGAGATCCTGCTGCGCCCGCTCGCGCCCGCGGGCGGCGGCGTGAGCCACACCGGCGGGATCTTCTTCACGTCGCGCAGCGACGACACCTGGCTGAAGTGGAAAGCCTGGGCGATACAGGTGCAGGCCGATCCGATCGCGGCCCAGCCGAAGACCGCCGGACAGATGTTCTTCGAGGCGAACGTGATGCCCATCTTGCTGAAGCGGGGCTGCGCGCTCGAGGGCTGTCACAGCCCCGACGGCTTCAATGACTTCCGGCTTCGCCCCGGGGCCGAGGGGTTCTTCGCGCCGTCGGCCCTGAAGCGAAACTACGAGACCCTGGTCAACGAGTTCATGGCAGTGGACAGCGTGGACGTCAGGCAGTCGCGCGCCGTCAAGAAGAACATCTTCCCGGCGTCGGGCGGGATCACCCACCGCGCGGGCGCCCTGCTGGAGACGGGGTCGGCGATGCTGCTGGATCCGAACGCGCCCGACTCCACCAAGGACTGCCCGATGTTCGACGCGGCGAACCCCGCCACGGCCACCGAGCTCTGCACGTTCGCCGAGTGGCACCGGCAGGAGCGGGCCGATCGGGCCGCGGCGGTGTCGCCGATGGCGAGCGGCGACAAGCTGCCGCTCGCGTACGTGATCCGTCCGCCCGATCCCGATTCGCTGCTGGCGTTCGACACGTTTCGTGGCGGCGCCGACCTGATCGTCGCCGACGCCACGCTGGGCCCGCGCGGCGCCATCACGGCCGTGGCGAACGCGCGCAGCGTCCTCGGGGGCTGCGCCGGCCTGGCCGCGGGCACGGCCGACGTGCGTGGGCCCGAGTGGAGCTATGACGGCACCAAGCTGATCTTCGCCGGCCGGCCCTCCGCGGCAAGCGGCCTCGACTTGTGGATGATCGACATGGCGGCGGGCGGCGCCTGCACCCAGCTCACCACGGACGCCGGACGCACGCAGGGGCTGGTCAAGGTCCACAACTTCGACCCGGTGTTCGCCCCGAACGGCGCCGTGGTGTTCGCGTCGACGCGCGCGGGGACGCTGACCCAGAAGACGTTCTTGCCGAATGCGGATCTGTTTCGCTCCGGGCCAAACGGCGACTTCACCGCCGTCGAGCAGATGACGTTTCTCCTCAACTCCGAGCTCGGCCCGGCGTTCATGCAGGACGGACGGCTGTCGTTCACGGCCGAGAAGGCGTCGCCCGAGTTCTATCAGCTGTCGGGCCGACGCATGAACTGGGACCTGACCGACTATCACCCGCTGCTCGCGCAGCGCGCCCAGTCCACCGACACGTTCAGCGCTGTCCTGCACCCGACGGTGGGGACGGCGGGGTCGACGATGGCGACGCCCGGGTACTCGCAGGCGACGGAGATTCGCGAGGGCCTGGATCGAAACTTCCTGGTCATCCTGTCCGACGTCGGCGCGCAGGGGGCGGCCGGCGCCCTCGCCACCTTCAACCGTTCGATCGGGCCGTTCGAGGCCGATCGGACCGACGCCTCGTTCCTGAAGTCATTGCAGCTCCTCGACCGGGCGGCGACGGGGCGCGCCGGAACCGTCGGTGCCTACCGCTCGCCGTTCTCGCTGCCGGACGGGCGCGTGCTGGTGTCGTACGCCGGCAACGTCACGAATCCGGCGACCGACGTGCCCAAGTACGATCTCGTCGCGTTCGACGTCACGACGGCCGCGAACGCGACGACCGCGGCGACCGCGGCGAACCCGAGGACCACGCTGGTGACCGATCCCACGCGGTCGATCGTCGAGGCCGTGCTCGGCTACAAGCGCGCCGAGACCGCGCTGTTTCGCAACCTGCCCCAGCTCGTCTTCGGCGGTCACGCGGGCGCGCCCGCCGGGATCATGCACTTCCCCGACGTGCCCATGGTCGCGACCCTGCTGGGCGCGAACCTGCGCCGCGGTCGCAACGTGCAGGCCATGGACGCCGCCGTCGCCCTGAAGGTCTACGAGGATCTTCCGCCTCCGGGTCCGAACCCCGGCGGCCTCAGCGGCTCGCAGGCCGTGTACATCAACCGGCAGTCGCTCGGAACCGCGGCGTTCGAGGCCGACCATTCGCTGAAGGTGTACGTGCCCGTGCAAAAGCCGCTCATCCTCGAGCTCGTCGACGGCAGCGGCAACCCCGTGTTGACGATGACCGAGGAACACCAGGTCGCCGCCGGCGAATACGTGACCCCCGGTGTTCCCCGCAAGCTGTTCAACGGCATCTGCGGGGGCTGCCACGGCAGCATCAGCGGCGAGGAGCTCGACGTCGCCGTCACCCCCGACGCCCTCACCGGCGCCTCCGTCAGCCTGTCCCGCGACCAGGACCCGAAGCCACTGTCGCAGTAGGTGATGACCCTTTGAGCTCGCAAGGGGCCTTCCGAGGCCTTGCGGCCCCTACCCGATGCAGCCTTCGATGGACTCGAATTCGCCGCGCAGATCGAGCGCGAGCTGATTGAGGATCGCGCGCGGGATTCCGAACTCCGCCGCGCACCGCTCGACCATCATCTCGCCGAGGGCGCGGTCGGTCGTGGGGTCGGGGTCGGACACCATCTTCGACGCCAGGTGATCGCCCAGGATGAACAGGTTCCACCACAGGGCGTCCGTCACCGGGGGCACCTCGCGATGATGCTGGGCCACGGTCGCCGGAATGGCCTTGCCGAAGCTCCATCGCTCCACCAACGCCTTGCCGACCTCTTCGTGGGTCCGCTTGACCATCTCGAGGGCGGCGCCCGTGTCGCTCACGTCCTCGGTGGTCAGATTGTCGCCCGCCTTCTCGCTGACGACCCAGAGCAAGAGGGTCGCCCCCACGTCCGCCATCAGGCCGATGAGGTAGGCGGTGTCGCCGTCCACGCCGGCCGACGCATCGAGGAGGTCGCAGAGCGCCCGCATCGAGACGCCGCGCGCGACCGAGCGTCTCCACACGATCCGCAGGAGGTTGCGATAGGTCCCGTGCCGGACGTTGCAGAACCCCTGCAGGAAGATCGTTCGAACGAGATTGCCGACGTGCTTCAACCCGAGCCGCGTCACCGCCGCCTTCGTGTTGGTCGCGCGCGCCATGTGCGAGAACTGCGCCGAGTTGGCCATTCGCAGCAGGTCGGCCGCCATGCGCGAGTCCCGCTCGACCGTCTCGGCGATCTCGTCAATCGACGACTTTGGATTGTCCACCAGTGTCCGCACCTGCTCGAGGACGGTCGGCGCGGCCGGCAGCACGATCTCGCCCTGCCGCAGCTTGCCTTGCAGATCCTTGAAGCGGGCGCGGCGCTTGTCTTCTGGCGTGGCGACCTCCGCCCCGGGGCCATCGGACTCGGGCGCCGCGGACCGCTCTTGGCGCTTGAGCTCGAGGGCGCGCGTCACCGCGGACATGAGCTCGGTCAGGTTCCACGGCTTGCGCAAGAAGTCGACGGCGCCCCAACGCAGGATCCGGATGACGTCGTCGATGTTGCCCTGGCCGCTCATGACGATCACGCGCGGGGGCGAGCGGTAGCCCGCCGCCTGCAGGCGTTGCATGAACGTGTGGCCGTCCATCCCGGGCATTCGCAGATCGAGGATGACGACATCGGGCGATTGCGCGGCCACCGTGGCAAGGCCCGCCTCGCCGTGCTGGGCCTCGAGGATCTCGTACCCGAGGCGCCGCAGCGTGCGGCCGAGCGCCACTCGTACCGGCTCTTCGTCGTCGACGACCAACACGCGGCCCTGCGTCGGCTTCACGACCACCTGTGCCTGACTCATCTGGCCCCCTCCTCCGGGTAGTGTTGTGCGAGGCAGCTCGAGCAGAGCGTGTGCGTGAAGCTCGCCTCCGAGTGGCCGGTGACGTACGTCTCCAGCGTCTCCCACTGGTCGGGATTGGTGCGAATGCGGCTGCAGTGCATGCAGATGGGCAGCATCCCCTGTAGCTGGCGGACGCGCTCCCTGGCCGCCTCGAGCTCCCTGATCTTCGAGCGCAGGGAGTCCTCCAGCGAGCGGCGGTCGGTGATGTCGCGCATCACCGTGACCACCATGGTCTGCTCGTTCACCGACTCGGCGCGGGCCGTCTTCACGGAGACGGCGATGTGCCCGAACTGGGTGGCCACCTGGACATCGAGGGAGAGTGGCTCGCCGCGGGTGAGCGTGGTCAGCTCCTGCTGCACGATCGCGTCGGTGTCGTACCCCGTGGCGTTGTCGAAGGCTCGCCCCGCCTCGTTGGTCAGGACCAGATCGCGCTCGGCGTTGCGAACGAAGACGGGGTCGGGGATCGTCTCGATGATCTGCTTCATGAGCTGGCGCTCGCGCAGCAGCCGCTGCACCGCCACCCGCCGAAGCACGGCCATGCGCTGTACACCGAAGCACAGCGCCAGCAGCAAGGTGGTCAGCCCCAGCAGGTTCTCCAGCTCCACGGCGCCCCTGTGGTTGAACGCCATCATTCCGCAGAGCGCGGAGATGGACGCGACCGAATAGGCCACCGCGACGTTGAGCCGCGTGATGACAGCCCCCACCGAGGCGAAGACGATGTAGAGCCCAGCGACGTAAGGGAACGCGAAGTCGTTGCGCCATACCAGCGACAGGTAGTGCGCGGTCAGCAGGGCCATCATGAAGTGCTCGAACAGAGGCATGGCTCGCATGAACCGGCCGAGGCGAGAGAGGACGATGCCCCCGACGGCGACGCCGGCGATCGCCAGGCGTTCGCCGAGGGGATCCCGCGGCGCCGCTAGCAGGGCGCCGAAGATCCAGTGCCACGCTGGATAGAGCACCGCGGTGGCGGCAAACATCAGCTCGGAGGCGTGGCGGGCCCGCCTTTCGCCCTGAGGGTCGCCGCCCCAGCTGTCCGTCAAGAGCCGGATGGGGGCGCCGTCATTCGAGAGTAGCCTGTGCACGCGTGTTCTCCCGGGGCTTCTCGGTATCTCGGGTGTCGGGGTTGAGGGCTCCGAACGAGTGAGAAATGGAGGTGGGCGGGGTTGGGCGCTGGGGCTAAAGAGCTGCGTTGATCTGTCGATGTCGTCCGGGTGCAAGTCAGCTCAGCCGGCGCGGAAGCAGTTGACGCGGAAGAGGTCCGACAGCCGAGCGAGAAGGGCAGGGTCTTGCTGGTCGACGACGAGCCAATGGTGAGCGCCGTCTATGCCCGCCAGCTCCGTAGGAACGGGCTCATCGTCGAGGTCGCGACCGACGCCGTCCTGGCCGCGGAGCTGTGCCGGAAGAAGTCCTTCGATGTCGTGGTCAGCGACATCAGCATGCCTGCGATGTCTGGCATCGACCTGCTTCGATCGGTGCGCGAGCACGACCTCGATCTGCCAGTCGTGCTCATGACCGGCGGGCCAGACGTCAAGGACGCTATCAAGGCGATGGAGTACGGGGCGTTCCGCTACCTGGTCAAGCCGGTTCCGCTCCCGACGTTGTCGGACGTGGTCGCCCGCGCGGCGCGGCTGTATCAGATGGCCAAGGTCCGCCGCGAAGCGCTGCAGCTCGCTCGGGACGGCGGGCGGCAGCTCGGCGACCGGGCCGGGCTCGAGAGCCGCTTCGCGAACGCGCTCGACACCCTGTGGATGGCCTATCAGCCGATCGTGTCGTGGTCGGCCCGCTGCGTGTTCGCGCACGAGGCGCTGGTTCGCACCGAGGAGCCGACGCTGCGCCGCCCCGACGACCTCCTCGACGCCGCCGAGCGCCTGGGGCGCCTCCCTGACCTCGGGCGCGCCATCCGCGCCAAGGCGGCCGCCACGATGGCGACCTTGCCGGTGGAGGGACTGCTATTCGTCAACCTCCATACGCAGGACCTCGCGGACGAGGAGCTGTTCGCCGCCACGTCGCCGCTCTCGGCGTTCGCGTCGCGGGTGGTGCTCGAGATAACCGAGCGGGCCGCCCTCGATCGCATCGATGAGCCCATGCGCCGCATGCAGCGGCTGCGCGCCATGGGCTACCGCATCGCGATCGACGATCTGGGCGCCGGCTACGCCGGGCTGACCAGCTTCGCCCAGCTCGAACCCGAGGTCGTCAAGGTGGACATGTCGCTGGTGCGCGGGATCGACCAGTCGCACACGAAGCAAAAGCTCATCCGATCGATCGTCGAGCTGTGCCGCGATCTGAAGATCCAGATCGTGGCCGAGGGGATCGAGACCACCGCCGAGCGCAACACCTTGATTCGCCTCGGCTGCGATCTGTGCCAGGGCTACCTGTTCGCCCGCCCCGAGCCTCCCTTCCCCAGGGTCACGTTCGGGTAGTTGCGTTGGCAGGTACGGTCCTGCGCGCTCGCAGCAGCTCGGGACGGTAGATGCGAACGTCGACCTCGCGGGCGACGTGGACCAACGGCGCCTGCCCGGCTGGAATGGAAATGCCGGCGGACGCCAGGAGATCTTGGCTCAGATGGTGGACACGACCGCTCTGGAGCGGATACGGCTGGTGCCAGACGCGCGCGGAGCGCAGGTTGGCTCCGTCCCAGCTGTAGAGCAGATAGCGCTCGACGAGGAAGAACTCCAGCGTGCCGGCCGCCGCAGGCTTCACGTCCTCCGTCGGCTGGTACGTGCATCCGAAAGTGGCCTCTCCGTCAGCGCGGCGCGACCGGAACGTCACGACGTCGCCGGCCTGCTCCGCCAGCGACATCCGCGCGAAGAAATACGGCAGCTTGTAGGTCAACCGTGCGCCCCAGACCGCCAGGCGGCTCGCTGCGTCGAGGCTGAAGAACCAGACGCCTGGCTCGCCGCCGTCGTGGTGGACATACGTGCGCACGTTCACTTCGTGAAATGACAGGACGCCAGGCACGGCGGGAAGGAAAGGCGGCCGCGTCCCCCGGATCGTGAACGGGACGATCCCGACGTAAGCGAGCCCCTCCCACGTATCGAGCTCCAGGCCCGGCGGCAGCAAGCTCTTGATCGCGCCGGGCTCGATCGCCCAGTGCAGGAAGCCGAGCCGCCGCCACCGCTGTCGCATGACGGGCACCCGGTTGGGCCTGAGGCGCATCGCGAGATATTCGTTGACGCCCGGGCTTCGCATGTCGCGGGAACGAGTCTAAGCGACGGCGCTCCGCTCAGGTCCGAACCGGATGCAGGATCCGGCTCAACCGGTGCCCGATGTGCAAGCTGAACGGCCACGGCTCTGGAATGGCGACCAGCATGACGACGGCGCCGAGCAAACCGAAGTTCTTGGTGAAGTTGACGAAGTCCATCATCCGGCGCGTGCCGTCCTCTTGCCAGAAGCGGTGCATGGTCAACGTCACCGGCACCAGGAACAGCGCCAGGGCAAGCACGCCGAGCTTCGGGGCCACTCCAAGGAGAATGGACGCACCACCGATCAGCAAGAGCAGGCCACTCAGAGCGATAGCTGCCGCCGGGGCCGGCACGCCCGCCTTCGCGGCCATCTCGCTCATCGGCGTGAGCTTCTGGAAGTGCTCGAAGCCGCCGAAAATGAAATATGCGCCAAGGATGACCCGGCCCAGCAAGAACAATTGTGTCATGGCTCGCCTCCGTTGTTTCGCAAACGGACTGAGCTACAGCAATCGACGTACCGTGGGCGGGACGCGGCTCTCGCAAGGCAAACGCGCGCGCAATCGCCCCCTGACTCCGCGCCGTGGTTACCCTCGCGCCCCAGGCAGCGTCACCTCGGCGCGCCAAAGTCACTCCACGCGGACACGGCTCGGGTTGGCGGCACCCTCGCTCAGTGAAGCAGCTTGCCCACCCGACTCCAGCGCACGCCGGCGCCGGCGTGGGACGAGAACCAGATCTGGCGCGCGATCCCCTTGATGTCCGAGAGCGGCACGGTCCCGAAGCGGCGCGAGTCAATGGCGGCGGCGCGGTTGTCGCCGAGCACGAACGCTTGGCCGGGCGGGACCACCAGCGTCAGCGCAGGCTCGGCTTCCGGGACATGGCCGCCGCCGCTCGCCTCGCCAGGCCACTCAACTTCGTAGTCGCCGCGGTCGCCCCGCTCGCGGGCCGCGCCCACGGCCACGTCGCGGCCGTTGACCGCCAGATGCCCGCGGCCGAGCTCGACGCGATCGCCAGGGAGGCCGACGACGCGCTTGATGAAGATCGACGTCCGATCGTTCGGGTATACGAAGATCGCGAGCGCGCCCCGCCAAAGCTTGGCGCCGCCCAGGGTCCCGACCGTCTTGTCGGCGAGAATACGATCGCCCGGCAGCAGCGTCGGCGCCATGCTCGCGCTCGGGACGACGAATGCCTCGAGCAGCTCGCCGCGCGCCCGGGCCGTGAGCGGCGACAGCACGAACAGGTAGCCCGCGACCAGGTAGAGCGCGTAGACGCCCCCCCGCTGCCAGGGCTGCCGCGCGGGTCCTGGCCGGCGCGCGCGCCGGAACGCGGCGGTGGCGGAGCACACGTACAGTCCGACCGCGGCCACCAGCCCGAGCAGCGCCACGAAGCAGAGCAAACTGGCCGGCCCGGCGAGCGCCAGGCGGGCCGCAACCGGAACCGCGAGTCCGACCGCGAGCAGGATGCCGGCGCCGCGAACGGGATCGCCCAGGTACACCTGTCCGAGGCCAGGCATGAGGAGGCCGGCACCGAGCGCGACGAGCGGGCGGGCGTCGGGCGCTACGGGCGCCGGGGACGAGCTCGGTAGCGCGGCCGGTGAAGCGTTGGACTCCCGTGTCATGGTGAAGCTCCAAATGCCGTCTGCGAGACGAAGACGCGCGCGAGCAGGCGCGCCACGTTGAGCGCCGTGACCAGCGCCGCCGCGTTGGCGAAGGCGAGCTCGGCCCACCACTGCTGGTACCAGCGGAGGGCGCCGGCGGGCGGCGCAGCCGGGCCCGCGCCCTCGGCGTCGAGCGCGGGCAGTCCGGCCATCACGCGATCGGCGAACCCGGGTGGCACCGGGACCGTCACGGCGGCCAGCGCGGCGTCGAGCCAGCCGCATTCGGCGGCCACGTCCAGGCAGCGCGGGCAATCCGCCGCGTGCTCCCGCTCGGGGGCGGACAGGCTCAGCCCACGGGCCAGCTTCTCTTGGGTTTGGTTGCAGGGGTCCATCACGTCTCCTCGGGTTCGAGCGCGAGGCGCAGCTGCGCGCGCGCACGGTGAATGCGGGACTTGACCGTCCCGACCGGACATCCTTCCACTCCGGCGACCTCCTCGATGGTCAGCTCCTCGAGCTGCGAGAGGAAGAAGGTCGAGCGCAGCGGCTCGGGGAGCGCGGCGATCGCGCTCCGCACGCGCGCGGCGCGCTCCGCCGCCGCCAGCGCGTCGGGCGCCGTCGGCGCGGTCGGCCTCGGGTCGGCGGCGTCACCGGCCTCGGGGACCTCGAACCGCCGGTGCGCGCGCTGGCGCTCGTTGGCGGCCAGTCGCTTGGCGATCGTGAACAGCCAGGTCGAGAAGCTCGCGCGCTGCGGGTCGAAGCTGCCGAGCGCCTGGTAAGCCCGCCAGAACGCTTGCTGCGCGAGATCCTCGGCGGTGGCGGCCTCGAACCCGAGCAGCCCGAGGAAGCGGAACAGCGGACGCTGGTAGCGCAGGACGATCATCCTGAAGGCGGCCCCGTTGCCGCCCAGCACCTGCCCGACGAGCTGCGCGTCCTGCATGGCCCTCGGACCGTTATACCGGCCGCGCGCCGCGAAGGTTCCCCTAAGGCGCCCGCCGTCGCAGGGTGGCCATGAGCCCGAGGACCAGCAACGCGCCGAGGTCCACCCAACCCCACGCTCGAGGGCGGCCCGCGAGCGCGCAGGCCCCGCCCCGCGCTCCGTCCTCGATGACGAGAACCTGCGGCGCGCTCTCGTTGCCGGCAGCATCGATCGCCACGATGTCGAGCGTGAAGGAGAACGAGTCCTGGGTGTCCGTGGCCCCGTCGCCCCACACCAGCGCCAGCGAGCCGTCCGCGTTCGGCTCGACGGCGTCGGGAGGTAAGGAGAGACCTGCGGGGAGGGCGCCGCCTGCCAGAGACAGGCGGTAGCCGACGCGTCCGGGCGCGGTCGTGTCGTCGGTGGCCAAGGTGGTGATTGTGATGATCCCGAAGTCGTCGCAACTCGACGCGCTTCCCCCGCAACCGTTCTGTTGGGGGCCGCGACCGCGTTGGACGACCTGCGCCCGGGGCGGTGACGGCCAGACCGGCGGCACGTGATCGCTGGCTTGCAGGGCCGGATCGATGGTGTGCGCCGTCGGCCCCGCGAAGGAGCAAGCGCGGACAGACGTGGGGTGCAGCAGCGCCCCCAGCAACGACGCGAGGAAGAATACGGTGGGGCGGCAAAATCTCGAGGTCGTCATTTACGTCGGTCCGAGATCAAGAAGTGTGCCTTCCCCCGAAAGCCAGATTCACGATGCAACGCCCATCTCTTGTTGATCGAAGAGCCAGGAGCCGCGACATATCGATCCGAGACTAGCCCCCAGCTATACTGAACTTACGTTCATGTCTTAGCAAAGTGGCGCTCCCTGCGGTCGCGCTATACACAGGAGGTATTCCGTGACCACCCAGACGATCGACATTTATGGCGGCAGGGACCCTCGGGAGGTGCCGGCGTACTCGATCGTCGAGGTGGCCGGCTTCCTGAGGCTTCCGCCGAGCACGCTCCGGGCGTGGGTTCTCGGCCAAGGGTATCGCACGCGGACCGGCCACCGGCGCGCCCGGCCGGTCATTCGGCTTCCCGCCGGTCGTCCACCCACCTTGACCTTTTGGAACCTAGCCGAGGCTCACGTCCTTGCAGCCATCCGACGCGAGCATGGCGTGTCGCTGGAGAGCACGCGTAAGGCTCTCGATTTCGTGGCTCGGGTGCTCAGGCAAGCGCGTCCGTTGATCGGGCAAGACTTCCTGACGGACGGAATCAGCCTGTTCGTCGGTCGGTTGGAGGAGTACGCCGACGAGGACGCTGGCGTGCGCTCGCTTGTGAATGCGTCCCAGCACGGCCAGCTCGCAGCCCGACAACTACTCGAGGGAGCACTCGCGCGAGTCTCGCGTGACACCCACGGCCTGATCGAGCGCATCTACCCCTGGGTGAAGAACCTGGACGAACCGCGCCGGGTTGAGATCGATCCAAGACGTGCATTCGGTCGCCCGGTCGTAGCCGGGACGCGCGTGCCAGTCGACGAGTTAGCCGAACGCTTCGGTGCCGGCGACGGCGTCGAGGACATTGCTCGCGAGTTCCACATTGAGCGTAGCGTGGTCGAGGGGGTGTTGCAGTGGGAGATGGCCAGGACCCAGGATGCCGCGGCCGCGTGAGCCGCCGGTCTTCTTCATCGACCACTGTCTCGGAACCGAGAAGGGCGCGGAGCGGCTCCGACAGCAGGGCGTCGATGCGCGCGTGATGATCGAGGAGGGCTTCCCCGAAGACGCTGAAGACGTCACCTGGCTGCCGGTGGTCGCCTCCAGAGATTGGGCCATTCTCACCAAAGACAAGAGGATCCGGCGCCGCGCCATCGAGCACGACGCGATCGTCGTTTCGGGCGCCGGCGCCTTCATTTTGGTGGCCGGTGGGCTCGGCGGCGATGCAACGGCTGACGCGTTCGCGCGCGCCCTCCCCGCGATGGTCCGCGTTTGGCGTACGCGCAAGCGCCCCTTTCTCGCAGCCGTCACCGCCCAGGGCAAGGTAACGTTGATTGAAGGAGGTCGGCGCATCGGAGGTGTCAGGCGCGACTGACCTCGACCGCAGCCTCCTCAGAAACGGGCCGAGATTGATGCTTGCCAGATGGTGGCCAGCTTGCGGTCGGCGTTGGGGGCGTAGGTCGAGTCGAGGTGATAGAGGAGCGCCTCCCATTTCAGCGCCGCCTCGATCTCGCTGAAGAAGCTGTGCTGGCCGCTCTCGGGGACGCGGAGGTAGGCCAGCTTTCCGCCCACCAGGACGTTTTGCATCGGGGACAGCTCGCGGTCGCCGGTCCAGTACTTTCCGTTCGGGCCGTGCAGGAAGTAATACTGCGCGTCTTCGTAGAAGACCGCCCCTCGCTGGCTGTGGGCGCGCGCCCGCGCCGACCACAGCAGATACCTCGTGATGTACTGGTGCAGGGTGACCTCCCCGGTCAGCGCCTCGACGCCCCAGGTGTCGCGATAGGCGCGGCCCATGACCTGGAGGGACGCGCGCAGCCGCGGGAGCGCGTAGGCGCCGCGCACGAACAGCGCGTAGCGCTGGCGGAGCTGGGGCAGGGTCTCCTGGGGCCGGGCGCCAGCCTTCCCGAGATCCACCTGGCGGTAGGGGTTCGACTGAAATCCGTCGAGGATCAGCACCGTCCCTCCTCCCTGCAGCGCCAGGCGAGGCGTGAGGGCCCAGGTCACCGACGGCTCGATGGCGTCGATGTTCAGCTTGCGCGTGGCCACGTCCGCCGTCCCCCGGAAGCAGTGGCTCGAATTGGCAAGCGCCTGGCGCGCCAGCGGGATGCCCAGCGTGTCGATGTTGCTCGCGTCGCACACGCGGTCGAAGTTGTGCGTGTAGGAGAGACCGATCGAGAACACGTGATCGAAGACGTCGGTCCGGGTGGTGACGGTGACCGCGTGCGAAAGGTAGTCGTTCTCCCATCCGTAGCTGTAGGAGGCGCCGATGTCGCCGGTGGGTCGCGAATAGCTCAGCCCGCCGTGGACCTGCTGGCGGAGATCCGAGAACTTCGTCGCGCCCGAGATCGCGTCCACGGGACGGCCGTTGCTGTCGTTGCGGACGGCGAACACGCGGGGTGTGGCGCCGCTTACGGCGTCGACGGCGTAGCCGGCCGAGATGCCCACCCCGGAGCCAAAGGTGGCGCTGACGTCGGTCTGCGGATGGAAGACGGTGATCCCGGCGTTACCGCTGATGTTCGACGGCTCGAGGAACAGCGTGAACCGCTGGGACGCCTCCACCTCGGCCGCGCGCGCCGCCCCGGTCGCGGCGGCGGCGACGCCCAGCGCGAGGGTGGAGGCGAGGATGAAGGACCTCAGTTGCAACCACAGCCTCCGCCGGCCGTTCCGGTGGCGCCCACGGCCCCTTCCCTGTTGGCCAGGACGTGCTCGTCCGCGGCGCGTTCCTGGGGATTCCCTTCGAACGACATGATGCGATCGGCGAGCAGCTCGCGCTGGTGGGCCCGTACGCCAAGGTGCCCGCAGCCGCCAGCCCCCATCGCGAGGCCGAGCACGCACAACCTAAAAAACAATGCTGAGCGCACCGCTGTACTCCTGGATTCGTTGGGTGTGGTTCGGATTGAAGATCACGTAGTGGCGCACGTCGCCGCGCAAGGTGATTCGTTGCTTCAAGGCGACGAGCAAGCCCCCTCCGACGTTGAGCACGGTGAAGCTGCCGGTGGGGACCGCGAACTGGTCGGCCTTGGTGCGGCTGGACGCGCCGCCCATCGCCGCGCCCACGAATGGGGTGACGGGGGACGACGGGAACAGGAACACGTTCGGCCCGGCCCCGTAATAAATGACGTCGATCTGGTTTCCCACGGTCTCGCCGAAGAACCCCTCCAGCGAGAAGTGCGGCTCGAGGATGAACGCCGGGCGGAACAGGAACGCCGAATCTCGCCCGATGACGCCGGCCGAGAACGACAGCCCGATGCGGCCCTCGAGCAGCGGCGAAGGCGAAAACACCGTCTCGCTGATGCGGTGCCAGAGCGACGGCCCGCGGTGCGCGTCGGAGGCCTCGAGATCGAGCGGGAAGACCTCGTCGCCGAGGACCCACCCTCCCGTTCCATCGGGGAGGCGCACGCGAAACCAGTGAGCGCGGGTGGCGCGCTCGACCACCGGAAACACCTCGCCGCGGGTCGCCACGTAGACCACACGAAACGCGAACCCGGGTCCCGTGTGCACCTGGGCCTGCTCGGCGATCACACGCACCAGCGCGTCGTCGTCGGCGCGCGCCGGGGTCACGCCGCTCGCGAGCACCCCGGCCAGCACGGCGGCGCGCAGCCGGGTGCGCGGTGAGCGCAGCGGCAAGGTCGGGGTCGGGGTCGGCGTCGACGTCATCGTCATGGACCGGGCGTCACCCACTGTTGCAGCAGCGTGAGCTCGGGGCCACCGGGTGAGAACAGGGCCCCGCCGCCGTGCCCGGCTGACAAGCCCGACGGTTGCTCGTAGAGCGGTGAGCCCATCACGTCGGTGCAGGTCATCTCGCGCGACGCCGAGAGATAGGCGGCGAACCAATCCGAGCCGGCCAGCAACGGGAAGGTCGCCGTGGAGGTGGGCGGCGGAATTTGCAGGGCGTTGCCCACGGTCCCCGAGCCGTGACAGCTGGTGTCCGCGCAGGTCTTGCCACCGTAGCTCTTCGTCAGGTAGTTCGGCCACACGTTCTCGACGAAGAACCGCTGGCTGGGACGGCAGGCGTTGATGTCCGCGGGCGGGTCGCCCAGATCGACGGTGCTGCATGCCACGGCCAGCGTGGCGAGCGAGGCCAGCATCAGGGCGACCGGCGGCCGGACGACCAGCCGGCACCGCGCCCTCGATCTCAAAACGTGTACCTCACGTTCGCGGTTGTGGTGAGGGCGCTGCTCTGGGCGAGCCCCGAGATCCGCTCGAACCCCGCGTGCAAGCCGAACGAGAAGTGGCGCGACAGCGTGTGATAGTCGGCGCCCGCGCCGCCCCCGAAGGCGAGCGACGTGCGGCGATCGTTGAGGCCCACGGACGCGAGGACGTTGGTCGAGGTCCGCACGACGCCCGCCGTCCCGTCGGCCGACACGATGAGGTAGCGGTACCGCAGGCTGAACTTCACCGCGCCCATCAGGTGGTAGAGCTGCAAGAGCTCCCCGTCCTGCGGTGACGCCGGGAATTGGGTGACGTGGTTCGATCCAACGGCGCGCCCCTCGAGCGCGAGCCAGCGCGTGAGATCGTAGCCGGTGGCCAGCGCCAGCGCCCATCCCGGGCTGAGGCGGCTGCCGACGGGCCCCAGCATCGTGACGGCGCCGAGGCCTCCCTCGGTGTAGAGGCCGTAGGCGAACTTGCTGGGGTCGGGGAACAGCGCGGCCTTGGGGGCCGTCGTCACCTGCGCGCGCGCCTGGCCCGCCGGCGCCCCCAGGGCGACGACGAGGCCGGTGCTGACGAGGCAACGAAGGCGGAGGTTCAGGATGGGACCCTCAGGTGGGCATCGCGAAGGTCACATCTTCGTGATGGTGGGCGCATACGTCGTGGGGGTAGGCATGAACTGGCCGTCGCCATCTTCCCACAATCGGCGATCGTCGTCGCGCACCCGGATCAAGAATTCACATCGCATCGGCTGCGTCGAGTTGAAACGCGGCGTGACCTCCCACAACGCCGGGCGGATGAGACTCGGCGGCACCATCGCGTACTCGACGCTGTTCGTGGCCGCGGCCTGCGCCGTGCCGGCGTCGGAGCGGTAGAGCAGCACAGCCGGAAAATTAGGCGCCATCCAGCGCCCCATGGCGTCGAGGTCGAGCGCCATCTCGTGGAAGTCGTCCTCGAGCACGGTGCCCTGCAGGACCTCCCCGGGGGCGAGGGACTGCGCCGGAGGCCGCACCTGAAACAGCCCGCGCGGCGACGGCGCGTCCATGTTGACGGCGGTGAACGCGGCCGCCACCGCGTCCTCGTCGAAGCGGGCGAACTCCGACGCGCCGTCGATGTTCATGAGGAAGCTGGCCTCGGTGTCGCCGAGGTTCGTGATCGTGTAGCGCAGCTCGAGGTGAACCCTGTCCTCGCGCAGCCAGGGGACCTCGTAGCCGAGGGCGGCGCCGAGGTTCTGGCGGGCCGTCTCCTCGGACGCGCTCGCCGTGCGAAACGCGAGCTGCAACGTCGCCTTCGCCTCCATTCCCTTGCCGTCCACCTCCAGCGCCGCCAGCCCCGGGAAATACGCCGGCTCGTTCAGTCCGCACCCGGGCGCCAGGACCACCGAGGCCGCCAGCGCCAAGAGCAACTTCATCACACGCCGCCCTTGAACAGGAACGGGTAGCTCTGCACCACCGTTCGCCCGTCCGACTTCGGAAACATCCATTGTTTGACCTGGCGGGCGACGCATCCTTCCACCGCGCCGTCGTCCATGGTCGTCGACCCGATCTTAGACTTCTCCACCGAGCCGTCGGGCACGATGACCCAGTAGACCTCGATCTTGCCCGCCAGCGTCGGCTTGCGCTGCAGCTCCTTCTCGTAGCAGAACTTCACGGCGTTCGAGTGAGCGCGCACGACCCGCGCCACCTGCTCCTTCGTCAGCCCGCCACCGTCGTCGACGTTGCCGGCCGCTATGTCCAGCTTGACCTCGTGCTCCCTGCGGCTCGCCAGCGTGGGCCCGCGGCCGTGGCCGCGACTGGCGCGGCCGCCGGTGTCGAGGTCGCCCGCGCCGTAAAGGTGCCCCTGGCCGGTCCCGCCGCCCCCGAGGCCGCTGCCCGACGTCGACAACCCCCCGGCGCCGCGGCCCGCGACCACCCGCGCGCCGGCCATGCCGGCGACCGCCTGCTCGACATCGAGCGTGTTCTCGGCGAACAGCTTCGCGAGCCCCGAGCCCTGCGGCCGTTCCTTGCCGATCAGGCCGAGCAGCCCCACCTTCGAGACCTTGTCGCGCAGGATGTCCTTCTCGCCCTTGGGGATGATCGTGTCCTTCGTGGGGGCGTCCTTCTTGCCGAGGCGACCCTGATCGCCCTTGGCCTTCTTCATCTGTCCCGACTCTTCCTTCGTCTTCTCCTCGGCCTTCTGCTTGGCGCCCTTTTCCGGCGGAGGAGGGGCCTGCGGCGGCAGGAGCTTTGCCACGCGGTCCACCGTGAGCGCGAGGCTCCTGGGCGCCTCGTCGGGCGCGAAGAGCAACGCGCCGCCGACCAGCAGCGCCAGCAAGAAAGAGGTGAGCGTCGCGATGCGGACGAGGAAGGGCTCGGTGTTCGAGAGCTTGGCGCGCGGTAGCCGCGCTGGCGCCTCGACGAAGCGGAGCTCGATGCGCAGGCCCTGGGCGCCTTCGAACTTGAGCCGGGCCCGATCGCCAGGGTCGAGATCGATCTCTCGGATGGACGCGTCCTTGGGGGACGGCGTCGCCGCGACCAGCGCGTCGGCCACCGACACGGTCTCACCCTTGAGGGTCAGCTCGCCCGAGAAGGCGGGCGTGAGCCGAAGGCGAAACCGCCCGCGGGGCGTCTTCGCCGGCGCGACCAGCACGAACCGCTTGTCCTGTCCACGCGCGGGCGGCATGGTCAGCGTGGTGCCGGCCCCGGGCCCCACCGTGACCCTCCGCCCGGGCGCAATCAGGCGATAGGCAAGGATTCGCCCCTGCCAAATCATCGCCACTTGCAGCACGGAGGTCAGTTTCATGGGTGTCCTGGTCGAGCGGCCCGCTCAAAGATTCGGATCATCGGCGGTCCGCTCCAACTCCTTCATGAAAGAGCGGTGATCGGGGGCCGACATTTCGAGCTCCAGCTTCACCCGATTCAAGAAGTAGAGGAGCTGCGGGGTCTTGAGCTTGCCCTCGACGTCCATCGCGCCGAAGCTGTAAACCTTGGTCTTGGCGGCTCTAGGCCGCGCCGCCGCGTCGGGTGGTGTGGCATCACCGCCGCCACTGTCGGTCGATGTCGGGTCGGCTTCCGTTCGTTGTTTCGCTGATGGGGCGGGGGGGGACGGAGCGCGCTGGGGCGCTTGCACGCGGCGTTCGGAGGTGACCGCCCTCGGCGCCGGTGGCGTCGCGCTCTTCTTGTGTTTCGCCGCGGCGGCGTGCGGACCCTGCGCGGCCACCAGCGCCAGCGCGAGCGCACCACCCGCGAGCATCACGGTTGCTTCGCTCCGGCGCCGGCCGACTTGCCATGTTCGGCCTTCGCCCGCGCCGCCTTCGTCTGCGCCTCGAGATCCTGCAGGCGCTGCGTGACGTCCTTGTGGCGGGGATCGTCCTCGTCGGCCGCGTCGAGGAATTGCGTGAAGTACTCGCGCGCCTTCACCGGGTCCTTGTCGAACTCCATGTAGAAGATGCCGAGATCGAACAGCGCCGCCGTGTGCTCGGGCTCGAGCTCGAGCGCTTTCTCGTAGGCGCGTCGCGCATCGTCGAGCTTGTTGTCGCCGCGCGACGCGACGCCGAGCGCGACGTAGGTGTCGGCGTCGGCGGGCGCGGCGTCGACCGCGCGCTGAAGCTCTGCGCGCGCGTGCTTGTAGTCGCCGCAGTCCATGAAGATGACGGCCTTGTTGAGGCGCGCCTCGACGTACTTTGGGTCGAGCTCAGACGCCTTTTGGAAGTTCAAGAAGGCCTCCTGATCACGTCCCCGCGCGAAGGCGACGAGACCCAAGTTGTTCCAGACGAAAGCGCTGTTCCCGTCGAGGTCGACCGCCTTGCGCAGAGCGGTCTCGGCGAGATCCAACTTCTCCATTTTATAGTAAATGAGGCCGAGCGAGTTATAGGCAAAAACGGTCTGGGCAACGTTTTCGCCTGCCTGTCCGAGCGCAATCTTCGTTTGCGCGAGCGCTTCTTGGAGCTCGCCACCGTCGCGCAACACCTGAATGTAGCGGTTGCGCAACTCGGTATCACCGGGGTCGGCGGTCAAGCGCTCCCCGTAGAGAGCGGCGGCCTTCTTGAAGAAGCCCGCGCGCCGCCACGTCTCGCCGAGCGCCAGCGCGGTCTCGCGCGAGGCGGGCTGAATCTCGAGCGCGCGCCGGAACGCCGCCGCCGCCTTGGCGAAGTTCCCGCGACTTGCGTCCAGCCATCCGAGGTCGTGCCACGCCTCGAAGAACTTCGGATCGAGCTGGGTGGCCTTGCTCAGGTGCGCGCGGGCCTCGGCCTGCGACTTGCGCCCTTGCTTGAGGACGCGCAGCGCGGCCTCGAATTCGGCCTTGGCCTCGAGCACCACCGGCGGCAGAACCGCCGCCACGATCGGCTTGGGCGCCGCGGTCGGAGGCGGCGCGCGGTGGCCGCACGACGCCGTCGCAAGCGCCGCGACCACCGCCGTCGCGCGCGCGAGCCCCGCCACGACCGCTTGCGAGCGCCCGACGCGGTCACTTGTCACGGCGCACCTCCTCCAGCTTGCCGATGCGCAGCGGGGGCTCGCCCGCGCGCAGGCCCGCCCGGCTCTCCAGCTCCCTCGGGTAGGCGGCCTCGTCGAGGCGGGTGAGCGCGGCGCGAATCCCCTGGGTGTGCTTGTTGTAGACCCCGATGGCCAGCGACTTCTCGTAGCCCGACTTGTAGGCGTCGATGGCCTTGTCCTCGACGACGACCGTCAGCTTCTCGAGCTCGTCGCGGTACACCTGCTGCTCCTCGGCGTTCAGATCCTTCGGCACCGGGGCCTGCCGCATCGACTTCGCGAAGGCCTCGTATCCTTGCCCGACGCGCAACAGGGCCGCCGTGGCCCACTCCGGGCTCTGGTAAGTGACGACATCCAGGTAGATCTGCTTCGACTGCTCGAGCAGCTTCGCCTTCTCGTCGAGGACCTTCGCGAGCTGCTTCGGCTTGCCGGCGATCTTGAGGCGCTCGTACTCCTTGAAGATCAGCTCGCCCTGCAGGTAGCGGGCCTCGGCCGCCCAGGTGCGGGTCTCCGGGTCCGCGGTCTTCTTGCCGTGGGCGTTCGCGGCGCCGAGCGCGCGCCCGAGCGCGTCCTTGGCCTTGCCGTCGCTGCCCGCCTTGATCAGGGCGTCGCCGGCCCGGGTCAAAGCCTCCACGGCGCGCGGGTCGCCGGGATGGGTCCGCGCGTAGTCCTCGAAGGCTTGTGCTGCCGCCCGCCAGTCTTGCTGCTTCTCGCGCACCACGCCGACCTGGAACGCCAGCTCCTTCGCGTCCGGGCGATCCTTGTACTTCCTCGCGTACTCCCCGAAGTGCTGGATGGCCTTCTCGTTCTCACCCAGCGTCTGGCGCAGGATCCCCGCGTTGCGCAGCGACTCCGCCGCGTGCTTCGCCTGCGGATAGCGGCCGTAAGCCTGCTCGTAGAGCAGGGCCGCCCGGTCGTAAGAGGCGACGCTCTCCTCGATGCGCGCGGCGGTGAACAGGGCATCGGGCGCCTCGGGCGCTTGCGGATACTTCTCGGCCAGCTCCTTGTAGGCGGCCACGGCCTGTTCCTGTCGCTTGCCGCGCTCGAAGATGGTGGCGGCGTTCAACAGCGCCTGCGGCGCCTTGGGATCCTTCGCGTACTCGTGGGGGACGCGCAGGAAGAACTCGGCCGCCTTGTCGTACTTGCCGTCCGCCGCGTACTTCTCGCCGGACTTCATCACCGAGACCACGATCATACGGTCGAGCCGCGCTTGTTCGCCGCGGTCCGCGAACGCCTTCGTCTTCTTCAGGCGCCGGGCCCAGCTCTCGATGTTCTCGTAGTCCTTGGCCTTCGAGAGCGACTCGAGGATGCGATCTCCGGCCGGACCCGCGTTGGGATCGTCGGGGTGCCCTTCGACGATCAGCCCAAACCGCTTGATCGCCTCGTCGTAGTCGCCGTAGTCGAAGAAGTACTGACCGTTCTTGAAGATGACGGTGACGATCTCCTTGTCGTTGGGGAACAGCATGGCGTAGAGGTCGGCGGCCTCGGCGAACTTGCGGTCGGATTCGGTGATCTCGCGCTTGCCACCGCCGCCCGGCTTGCGCAGCTTCTCGAACGACGTCATGGCCTGAAGCAGGGCGTCCTTGTGATAGGGCCCGGGAGGCTTGCTGCGACCGACCGCCAGGTAGTCGTCGCCCGCCTCGGCCAGGCGGCCGAGCTTGAAGTAGAGGATGTCGGCGCGGAGGTAGCGCAGCTCGATGGCGTCCGTGGCGTCGCCGAAGTTCGCCAGGTAGAACGCGTACGCCTCGGCGGCGCGCTGATAGCGCTCCTTGTCGACGACCTTGTTCTGCTTCTCGTTCGCCTGGGCCTCGGCGTGCAGGGTCTTCGCCAGGCTGCGAATTTGCTCCTCCGCGATCTGGCGGGCGTGCGCGAGCGCCTTCGGCCGATCCTTGTTCGCGGCGGCCCAGGGGCTGTGCGGCCCGTAGTTCGTGGCCAGCTTGCGCATCTCGGCGACCGCCCCCGCGGGATCGCCGAGGAGCTGCTGGCACTCCACGACGCGCTTCTGATCGTCGGGGGCGTCCACGCCGTTGGGATCGAGGGTGATCAGCAGGCGGTAGGCCTCGGCCGCGCGCTCGTAGCGCGTCTGATCGAAGACCGTCTCGGCCAGGCGCCCCAGAATCTTCTGCGAGTACTCCTTGCCGCCGATCTGGGCCAGGAACTCGAACGCGTCCTCGGCGCTCTTGGTGTCGTCCTCGGTGAAGAGCTCGACCAGGTACTCCATCGCCTGGCCCTGCAGCTCCTCGGCGCGCTTTTGCTCGGTGGCGGTCTTCCCCGCCCGCTTCTTGGCGAGATCGAGGACGTCCTTGAAGCGCAGCGCCGATTTGGTGGTGTCGCCCAGCTTCCAGTAGCACCAGGCCGTCTTGAACAAGGCCAGGTCATACAGGGACGATTGTGGGTATCCCAGCACCTTCTCATAGGCCGCGAGCGACGTCTTGTAGTCCTGCTGTTCGTAGAACCGGAACTCGGCGATGGCCATCCAGGCGTCGGCGGCGAAGCGTGACTTCGGGAACTTGTCGAGGATGATCTGGAAGTACTTGACCGAGTCCCCGAGACGGCCCTGATCGCGCAGCGAAAACGCGTACAGGTAGATGACCGTGTCGATCTTGCGAAACCGCGGGTACTCGCGGATCAAGCGATCGTAGACGCCCTGGGCCCGCGACAGATCGAGCCGCGGGGCCCGGCGCGGCACCCGTGCGCAGGTCGAGCGATCCTTGTGGCAGTCGGTGACGGTCGCCTGGTAGCGCCCCATCTGTTCGAGGTAGCCGGCCTTCGATTCCTCCCAGTAGAGCTCCGCCAGCTTGTAGAGCGCCTCGGCGGTCTCGCGGGACTTGGGACTCGAGCGCAGGAAGTCCTCCAGCAGGCGAATGCCCTCCTTGCGCGCCGCCACCACCTCCTTCTCCTTGTCGGCGATCGCCGCCTCGATGGCCGGCGGCAAGGCGTGCTCCGGCTTCGAGTCATCCGCCTCCTCCGCGACGTCGGGCTTCGCCGGCTGTGCCGCCAGGGCCGCTGGCGCCGTCGCGAACGCGGCGAGCGTCAAGGCCGTCGCGACGAACCCGATCCGGCCGTGCTCGAACGTTCGTGGCGGCGCCGTCGGTGGAGCGAGCTCGGGACCCTCGCTACCTGTAGTTTTCATACTCGTCTGCCCAGTATTCGCCCTCATAAGGCCAATATTCTTCGTCGTCGCCGATCAGTTCCTCCACCTCTAGGCGCCCCAGCATCTCGCTTGGATAGCGACCCTCCGCCAGGTTCGCGATCTCGATCTCGAGGCGCTTCTTTTTCCCGATCACCGCGTCGATGTGGGTGAGGCGCGCCTGGCGCAGCAAGCTCTTCAGCCGCTTGTCGAGATCGATCAACGCGGCCTCGGCGATGGCGCTGGTCGCGTCGACGAGGCGCGCTCGCAGCTGTCGCGTCTGCTGCGCGAGCTCTTGCAGCTTCTCGGCGTCGGCCGCGAACGGGCCATCCAGGCTCACGGGCCGGGCCGCGCGCCGGGCCTTGACCAGCAGATCCCAGGCTTCGTCGTGGACCTCCGCTTCGCCCCGGCTGTCCGCCACCAGCGATTGCGCGTCGGTCAGCAGTTGCGCCGCCTCGCCGGCCTGGGCGCCCCGGGCCGCCGCCGCGCCCTTGTCGCCGCCGCGCGCCGCGGTCAGCTCGTCCCACACGGCGACCTCCTGCGGGACCAGCCCCGCTTCGCGGTCCAGCGATTCAAGGTAGGTGAAGTACCGGTAAAAGCGGCTGTCGAGCTTCAGCAGCTCGACGATCGGATCGCGGGCCCGCCCGATCTCGAGCCGGCTCAGCAGGCGGCGGTAGAGCGCCCGCCGCCGTCCCGGCTCCGCGATCAAGCGGGCCACCTCCTCCTCGATGGGCGCGTACCTCGCGACGAACACGTCCAGCACCTGGCGAACGTCGTCGAAGCGGCAGGACTTGAGGTCGATCATCGCGTGCAGGAGCAGCACGTCGGGGCCGAGCGGCGATCCCGGGAACGAGTGGTCGAACTCCTCGATGAACGCCCGCGCCGCCTGGTATTCCCCCTTCTGGAACATCGACCACGCGGCCTCGAACAGCGCATCGGGGAGCCGCTCGGAGTCGTCCGGCACGCGGAAGTAGAAGTAGTAGGCGTCGTCGAAGCGCCCCTGCTCGTGGGCGATCCGTCCGAGCGCGAGGAACGCCAGGTCCTTGATCGCCCAGTAACGGCCGTCGACGAAGAAGGTGAAGCGGTCGTTGTCCGCCTGCTCGACGATCTCGCAGAGGTTGCGCCGCGCGCTCGCGTAGTGCTGGGAACGCGCGTCGATGAGGCCTCGAAAGTAGAGCGACGACGCGAAGAAGCGCGACTGGCGGTCCACCTCGGAGAACGCGCGCGTCGCGGCCGCGAACTGCCCCGTGGCGTAGGCCACCTTGCCCGCCAGGTAGGCGCGCTCGTTGGCGCTGTCGCGGGGTAGCGGCTGCCCCGACACCCGCTCGTCGAGGCGGGCGAGCACGGCGGCCTCCTCCCGCGTCTCGAGCGCGATGTCCACGGTCGCGCGGAACGCGGCCCCGAAGAACGGCTGCTGGGGGCCGCGGGCGAGCACCCGGCCGAGGTAGCGCTCCGCCGCCCCGTAAGCGCCCCCCTTTACGAGCGCCCTTCCCAGCGTCAGCTCGGCGTTCTGGTACTCGGGGTCGTCGTGGAACTTCGCGAAGGCGGTCGACTCGACCAGCGCGAACAGGTTCGTCGTGGCGGTCTGCACGTTGCCGGTGACCAGATCGTTCTCGGCCGCCACCAATCCCTCCCGCAGCCCGTCGAGCGACGCCTCCTTGGCATGGACGATCCCGGCGCGCTCCAGGTCACCGAGGTATTGACCGACCGGGTCCGGCGCCGCCGCCAGCAAGGGAATCAAGAGGACCGCGGCGATCATTTTTCGAGCTCGATCTCCAGCTCCAGCTCCGGCTCGTACTCCGGCGGATTCCCGTCCTCGTCGGCGGTCAGCGCCAGGTGGGTGAGCCCGCTGTCGGCGACCACGATCGCGAACGTGTGCTCGGAGGTGTAGCCCAGCTTGTCGGCGCCCGTCTTCGTGCCGCCCTTCACCTCCGTCTTCGGTCTCACCTCGAGACGCACCGTGAAGGCGTGGGGACCGGGCTTCACGCTCCGCGCCGACACGTCGATCACGTCGTCCGTCTGCGGGCGATCCGCGGAGTCCCACAGCTCCGCGCCGTCGAGCAACATGCGCGCCTTGCGAATGACGAAGTCGGGCCCCCCCTTCCAGCGCAGATGCACGTCCATCCTGGACGGAAACACCTTCTCCGAGGCCTTCTGGCTGCGCACCCGGGCCTTGAACAACTCCTCGCGGAGGCGATCGTACTCGGCGCGCAGCTTGTCGAGATCCGGCGCCGCCTCGGCGCGCGCAGGCGGAGAGGGCGGCGCTGCCTCGGCGCGCTCGGGCGGAGGCGCGGCGTTCGTGGGCGGCGAGGCGGCCGCCATGCGGGGCGCCGCCGCCGCGAGCAAGGAGGCCACGAAGATCCTCGCGCGCGCTCGCGCGGCGGGCCCCAAGGCAGGTCGCCTCACCATCGTCATTCCGACACCGGCAGAAACAAGCTGAAGCCGAGCGTGGCGGTCACGTCGTTCACCCATTCCTTCCTGGCGAGCAGCTGCTGGCGGTACACATAGCTTCGCACGTCGAAACGTAGAGCCATCGCGCGTCCGAGGAAGAACTTGAGCCCGACGGCGGCGTTTCCCGCGATGTCGCTCGACAGCACCGAGTCAATCACCCCGGCGCCTGCCGCCACGTACAGATCGAAGTGCTGGATGGCGCCGCCGAGCCGCAGCTTGCCGTGGGCAGGGTCCCACACCAGGTCCGCGTGGAACAGCAGCTCGCGGCGGGGCTTGCCGGCGAGCACCGAGAAGTTTTGCTCCAGCGCCACCTCGGACTTCGAGCCGATGCGCGTGACGGCGCCGTGCGCCTCGACCGCGAAGTCCTCGGTCATGTGGTACGCGTAGGCGGCGCCCGCCACGTAGGTGCCGTCGAAGAGATCCGAGACGTAGTAGCCGCCGAGCAGGGTCAGCTCGTGACGGTTCGTCTGTTGGAACAGACGGTCGCGAACGTCGCGCCGCTTCCGCTTCGCGAACAGATCCGCCTTCACGTTCTCGTCGATGCAGGCGTCGGCGTCGGGATCGCCGGCGCCGTCGTCCTTGTCGCCAGCGGCGCTCCCGCCTTGGAGGGCCGGCTCGTGCGCGACGTCCGACGGCGTCGTCGCGGCCGTCGCGTCCGCGGCCGCCCGCGCGGACGTGCCAGGCAGCACGAGCGCCGGGACCACCACGGCCCCGAGCAGGCCCATCCCGCGACCGAGCGCGCGCGCGCCACGTCGCCACCGGACCCTCACCCCGGCACCCATCCGCAGACGCCGAACATCGTGACGACGTTGTGGGTGTTTTGCGCGTGGCCCAGCACCTCCTCGGGGATGATGAGGTCGCGCACGTCGATGCGCAGGGAGACGAACCGCGCCAGATAGAGCTTGAGGCCGATGCCGACCTGGAAGGTCAGCCCCTGCGCGGCGTCCGTCAAGGTCTGCCCCGCGCCCGCGACGATCAGAAGATCGGCGTGGGTGATGTGGCGAGCGCTGAAGCGCAACTTGGCGTGGACGGGCGACCACAGCATCGCGGCGAGGCCGTTCCAGGCCATCCCGGACTTGAACGAGTGCAGCAGCCCCGCCGCGACGATGGGGTCCTGCAGCCGGTACGAGACGGGATTGCGAAGCACCATCGCCTCGATGCCGAAGTCCTCGGAGAAGAAGAAGGACGCGGCGCCGCCGTACACGTAGGTCGACGACAGGGCATCGGAGGCGTAGGCGCCTCCGAGCGCCGCCAGCTCGAACCGGTGCTTCTTCAGAAAGTCACGCTTCTGGACGCCCCGCCGGGCCCCGTCGCGCTCGTTGCCCCCCTCCCCCTCGAGGCACGAGAGCGCGCGCAACGGCGCGCCGGGTTCCTCTTCCTCGGAAGCGCTTGCCTCGGCTTTGTCCTCGTCGTCGGCTTCCTGGTCGGCGTCGCCTCCGAAGGGCTGGTCCGGGAGCGCGCTCGGCTTTGGCGCAACCGAACCGCGGCGCGGTTGCGCGTCATCTTCACCCACCCCACCAGCCGAGGGCGTGGTCGAGCCTTCGGCGGCGGCCGGCGGCGACGCTTCGGGTTCCGCGGCCTCCGCCCGGCGGCCGAACGCTAAGCCTAGGCCTAGGACGATCGTCGCGCGCAATAGCAACGCATTACGGTAACGCCGCTCGCGACGGCTTGGCAAGCGGGTCGGGCGAAGTTTTTCTGTTTTTTCGGGAAAGGATGCGATCCTTTGTGTGGGTCCGAATGCGCGAGGGAAGCGAATTGTGCGATGCTCCGATGCATTGTTGCGGGTGCGCATGACGGCTCGGTGTGCCGCTCGATCGAACCGACCACGATCCGCCAACCGACGGCGATCCGCGGGCCGAGAGCGATCGTTGCCTTCGCGGCCGTCGCGCGTTTTGTCGCTGTTTGTCGTCAGTTTGCTATCCGCTGCCCTGTCGGCTTGCGGAGGAAACGAGCTCGAGTTGCCGGACGCCGCGGGGCCGTTTCACGACGGGCTTCCGCGTCCCGACGGAGCCCTCGAGGCGACGGGCCCCATGCCGAGCTGTCAGTCCGCGTCCACCGTGTGCGTGGGCGGCTCCGTCTTCGAGTGCGTCCAGGGTCAGGTGGGACGGGAGATCGACGCTTGCGACCAGGCCTGTAGCCTCGGGCGGTGCACGACCGCGGCGTGCGCCGCCGCAGAGCAATCGGACGCCGCGCGCGGGTGTCTCTTTTACGCCGTCCAGATGGACAACATCGACAGCGACGACTTCAAGAAGATGTTGTTGCTGGCGACGAACGCGTCGGAGAGCGAGCCCGCCACGGTGGCCGTGGAGGAGCGTGGGCTCGACGGCTGGGACATGATCGCCCTCGACGTGGCTCCCCCGCGGGGGGCATCCCGCTTCCGGGTGGCGCTGCCCGCGCGTGAGGTGGGCATCACCCGGCGCGGCGCGCTGCGCATCACCAGCGACGTGCCCATCATGGCGGCGCAGATCATCAGCGACGACGGCGACGGCACGTCGATGAGCTCGTCCGGCACGGTGCTGCTCCCCGCGCAGGCGCTCGGCACCAGCCACCTGGCGTTGACCTTTCTCGAGAGCCCGAGCGTGGCGTCGGCAGCGGCGCTGGGAAGCCGGGGGGGCGCGGGGGTGATCGCGATCGTCGGCACGGTCGACGGCACGAACGTGCACTGGACCTCGAGCAGCCCAGCCCTGGTCTCGTCGGATCCCCAACCGTTGCCGGCCATGGCTCATTACGACACGGTCTTGAACGACGGAGACGTCCTGCAGGTGTTTTCGAGCGGGGGCGACCTGACCGGATCGGAGATCTCCTCCGACCGCCCGGTGGCGGTGCTCTCGGGGAACATCTTCACGACCTATGGAAACGAGCCGTCCGGCTTCAACGGCGGAGACATGGCCGTCGAGCAGCTGCCGCCCACCGCCAACTGGAGCACGACGTACATCGGCGCGCGGCTCGCGCCCGAGGCCGGGTGCGATGCCTTCTTCGGCCCGGACCACGGCTACTGGCAGCTGCTCGCCTCGCAGGATGACACCACGGTGACGCTGTCACCCTCGCCTGGCTCGGTGCTCGATCTGCAGTCCGGCGTGGTCTTCAAGAACGACACGACGTTTGGAATGAAGCGGGGACAATCCCGCATCTTCTCTACCTACCCCGACCCCGACCCCAATGCCGACCCCAACGCCGCACTGCCTGCGGGACCCGCGACGCCGACCGGTGACTTCGTCGTCGTCGCCACGCACCCCGTCCTGCTTGCGCAGTGGATGGATTGCCAGCCGAGCTTGTCGTTCGGAGTGGACGCGCGCTTCGGGGATGGTGACGTCGTGATGGCGTTTCCGCCTGGGTTCGAACAGGAGGTCCTCATCACTCGACGCAAGGGAGCCCCCGTGCAGTTCGATCAGGAGACGCTCCCCGACAGCCTGTTTCGCTCGGCCTCCGTCGACGGAGCGTTCGAGGTGGCCCGGCTGGAGGCCAAGGACCTCGGGCAATGCCTCGACACCCTCGAAGGGTGCCAGCACGTCGTCTCCGGCCTGCAATTCGGGGCCAGCTGGCGCGGAATGGACATCGTCTGTAGCTACGCGCTGACGGTCCCCCCCCGCAACATCTGCGTCTTGCCCGCGGCCGGGTGCGTGCCGTAGCGGCGCGGGACGTCGCGCGTGACTGGGGTCATCGTCGGCCCTAACATGTCCGCGAAAGACGCCTGACAACGAGGAGCCGACATGAGTGGAGCGAGTGAGCTGACGGGACCGGACCTCACGCGAGGAATCGCTGCGGACCTGGTGAAGGAGGGCGAGGCCCTGCTGGGGCACGTCGACGGTGAGGGCGTGCTCCTCGCGAGGCGAGGAGCCGACGTCCTGGCGGTGAGCGCGAGCTGCACTCACTACGGGGGGCCGCTCGCCGAAGGACTGATCGTCGGCGACACGATTCGTTGCCCCAGGCACCACGCCTGCTTCAGCCTGCGCACCGGCGAGGCCGTGGCTGCCCCCGCGCTGAACCCGATCGCGTGCTGGACGGTCGAGCGGCGGGCGGAGCGACTGTTCGTGGTGGGCAAGGCGAAGGATGGCATTTCGCCCCGTACGCCACCCGCCGCGCCGTCACCCATCGTCATCGTCGGGGGCGGCGCTGCCGGCCAGGCCGCCGCCGAAGCGCTTCGCCGCGAGGGATACTCCGGCAAGCTCACGCTGCTGAGCGCCGACGTGGCTCCTCCGTGCGACCGACCGAATCTCTCGAAGGACTATCTCGCGGGGACCGCGCCCGAGGAGTGGATCCCGCTGCGCCCACCCGAGTTCTTCGCGGACAATGGGATCGAGCTCGTGCTCGGGGCGCGGGTTACCGACCTCGACCTCGCGCACAGGAGCGTCGTCGTCGGGGGCGGAGGGCGGCACCCGTTTGGCGCGCTGTTGCTGGCGACCGGCGCCGAGCCCGTCAAGCTGAACATTCCGGGCAGCGACTTGCCCCACGTGCGGTACCTGCGGACGCTCGCCGACAGCCGGTCCATCATCGCGATGCTCGGCGCGGCCAGGCGGGCGGTGGTGATGGGCGCGAGCTTCATCGGCCTCGAAGTGGCGGCCGCCCTGCGCGCGCGGGGTCTCGAGGTTCACGTCGTGGCGCCCGAGGCGCGGCCGCTCGAGCGCGTCCTCGGGCCCGAGCTCGGTGATTTCATCCGCGCGCTGCACGAGGCGCACGGCGTCGTCTTCCACCTGGGACAAACGGCGACCTCCATCAGCGCGCACGACGTGACGCTCGGCAACGGCGAGACCGTCCCGGCGGACCTGGTGGTCGCCGGTATCGGCGTCAGGCCGGCGGTGACCCTCGCGGAGCGCGCGGGCCTGGCGATGGATCGTGGCATCCTGGTGAACGAGTACCTGGAGACGAGCGTCCCCGGTGTCTTCGCCGCTGGCGACATCGCGCGCTGGCCCGATCGGCGCACCGGCGAGAAGATCCGCGTCGAGCACTGGGTGGTCGCCGAGCGCCATGGTCAGCTGGCCGCGCGCAACATGCTCGGGCGCAGGGAACCATGCACGCTCGCTCCGTTCTTCTGGAGCCAGCACTACGACTTGTCGATCTCATACGTCGGCCACGCGGAGAAGTGGGACCGCATCGACGTCGAGGGGAGCCTCGCCGGCCGCGATGCGCGCGTGACCTTCCTCAGCGGGGTCCGGCGGCTGGCGATCGTAACGGTGGGCCGCGATCGGCAGAGCCTCGTCGCCGAGGCGGAGATGGAGATGGAGACCGCGGCGGCGACGAAGTGATCGGCGGCTGAGCGGTCAGAACATTTCTGATCAGGTGTTGAGCTTGTCGAGGCTCGCGGCGAGCTGGGCGGCGTCGAAGCCTTCGCGCTTGCGCCGCACGTCGAAGTACAGCAGCGCCGAGGCGATGACGGGGATGGGCAGCAAGAGCAGCGTGAACGCATCCTGCAGCAGGCGCGTTCCGAACAGGCCCTGCAGCATGAGGCCCGCGAGGAACTGCGCGACCATCGACAGGAGAGAGAACGCGACGAGCAGCAGCAACACCCGCAACCAGTCCGAGCGCACCAGCTCGTAGCTGCGCCGGAGCGCCGCGGTTCCGCCGATGTCCTCGAACAGGGCCACGAGTGGAACGAAAGAAAAGAAGAACGCCAGCACCACCCCGGGGATGAACAAGAAGAAGAAGCCCACCCCCGTCAACAGCGCCGCCGGGATGATGGCCGAGATGACCGTGCCGACGCGGCGAAGCAGCGACGTCCAGACCTGTTGCCAGGTCGCGTCCCGGCCGACCAGGTGGTTGGCGGCGGCCAGCGCCAGCGCGCCCTGGGTCAGGGGGACGATGACCCCGTGCAAGAACAGCCCGGTCACGGCCGCCGCCAGCAGGCCCAGCATGATGGCCGTGAACGAGCCCGCCACGACCCCCATGTCGAGCGGGACGCCCACCGCCACGTGGGTCGCCGGATCGAGGGCCAGCGGCACCATGACGGTGGGCGCGAGGATGACCGCGCGGGCGCACGCGTGCGCGAGCGCGCCCGGAACGAACACCACGGCCGCGACGGTCAACAACGTTCGGGCGTGTCGTTTGTAGAGCGCGAACGCTTGCTGCAGGAGATCGAGGACACCCTTCTCACCGCCGTCGACCGCCCAGGGGATGGAACCCGAATCGGGGACACCATCGACGGGGAGCTCCGGCGGTGGCATGGCCTTTCCGGTGGTTGGACAGAACGGCGGCGTCGGCTGGTGGGTCTGGTGGCAGTGAATGCAGATGTCCGACACGACGGTCTCCTTCCAGGGTCGTAGCAGCATAGCCCGGGGACCGGGGTCGATGGTAAAAGCCCAGCGTGACGTTCCGACAGCCTCCGATTCGCAGCGCAGTCCCGCGCGGGGCACGCCGCTTGCGCGCGGGTCGGTCGCGCTCGGGGTTGACCCGCCTGGTCGCCGTGGTGACGGGCCTCGCGGCGCCGTTCGGGATCGCCGTCGCGGCTGGACATGCCGCGGAGCCGACGACCTCGGGGGCGGCGTCGGATCCCGCGGCAGAGCCGCCGCCCCCGCCACCCCGCGAATCCGGGTCTCCCGAGGTGGCGGCCCCGGATGCCAGCGCCCGGGAGACGCCGCCCGCCCTGGGCGCCTCCGACGCCCAGGGCGACACGGCAACGATGGGCAGCGCGCCGGAGGGGACGAGGGCGGCTCTGGCGGCCCGGTCGCCCGACGACGAGCTCTCGGGGATCGTCGTCGCGCACCCGCGATTCGCGATCGCGGCCGCCATGGGCCTCTCCATCGACAACGCGGGGATCGCGGATCACCGGAACGTGCTGATTCCGTCGTTCTTGGTGCAGGGGGGCATCGGGCAGGGGGTGCTCGGCTTCGAGGCGCGCCTGTTCGCGAGCGAGGCGGCGGGGCGGTTTTCGACGCCGAGCCAGATCGCCGCGGACCGGAACGTGCCGATCGCCGATGTGGGGGCGGATCGACAGGCGGTGGACCTCATGCTCGCGGTGCGACCGTTCGCCGCGGGGCGGATGGGCGCGCTCGCGTGGCCGGCGCGCTTCGCCCGCGCGCTGACGTTGGATGTTGGCGTGGGGGGCGAGCGCGTCAGCGTCGGCTCCCAGACCTTGTTTCGCGGCGGAGCCGTGGTCGGCGGCTATGTGGATATCCCGGTGACGCCAGCCAACGACACGAGCACGCTGAGCTTGCGGTTCGCCGCCCGGCGCATGTTCGGAACGCACGGCTCGGTGAGCGTCAGCGGCCAGTCGCTGGCCGTGTCGGACACGAAGGTCGAGCTGTTCGGGGGCCTGGCGGTGGCGTTCTAAGTACCTGTAATCGCTTGAATCGCGGCGGTCAATTTCTTGTTTTAATTTCGTGAATCTAGTTACATATTAATTTACTAAAGAACTTTCTCGGACCGACGATTGATTCCTCCAGCATGGGAACACGTCGCGGAGCGCTCGGAATGCTTTCGGTGGCCGCCGCAACCTGGGCAGTGGCCGGGCTGTCGGGATGCGGGACGACCATCGTCCATGCCCGCGCCGATGCGGCCGAGTTCGCGCCCAAGGTCACCGCGGTCATGGCGTTGCCGCCGCGTCTCGGGTTCGGGCGCGCCGTCGATCAGCGCCGGGCGGCACGTCGGACCGGCGACGCCCTGATCGAGGCCTCGGGCGGACACGCCATTCTCGCGGAGGAGCTGCCTCGCCTCGATCCCGAGCTTCTCGCCGACGGAATTCGCTCGCTCGGCGAGGACCCGTCGCAGACCCTGACGTTCTCCGTGACCGCCGCGCGAGGCGAGCGCATGGAGACCGTCGCCGGCATCGCCGGCGCGGTTCGCCGCTACATGGACTACACCGTGCGGCTGGATGTGCGCCGCGCCGATCGCCCCGAAGTGCTGGGCAGCATCGAGACGTGTGCGACCGCGTTCTCGGTCGCCCCCGACCTCGACGCCGAAGGACGCCCGCAGGGGTTGCAAAAAGCCATTAACGAAGCGGTCACGAGCGCGATGAAGACGTTCGCGCCGCAGCTCGTCGCCACCGCGCCGTTCCCGGCGCTCGTCGAGGTCCCGGCCCGCCTCGAGGACAACCTTCAGGGGGGATCCCTTGCGGCCGTCGACAAGCTCCGGAAGCTGGAGGCGCTCTATCCCGAGCTCGCCGTCGATGATCTGGCCGCCCTGGCGTCGAGCCGCGCGCGCTTCCTCGTGGTCAACCCGGGGCGGCTCGCCAACGTCGGCATCGCGCGCGGCGATCTCGTCAGCGGCATGGGCGGCCAGACCCTGGGTAGCCGGGCCTCTTTGGCCCGCATCCTGGCGCGCGGAGATGTCCCGGCGCTGAGCATCGACCGCGTCGGCGGCCGGTTCCTGGTGGGTCAGACCCTCGTCGCCCGGGCCCGCTGAGCTTGTTTTCCCGAGCCGGCCGGTCGGGATCGTTGGCCTCACGTCTTGTCCCGTCCCTGTCTTAGCCCTTGTCCTGGTCCCCGTCCTCGTCCTCGTCCGCGTCCGCGATCGTCGGGTTGACGGGCCCGCCGCGCGTCCGCTGGCGAGGGCGAGGACGGGAGTTTTCCCGCGCCCTCGGCAACGTGCCCGACCGGACCCGCGCGCGCCCGAGAGGCGTTAGGCTTCCGGCCGCGTGATGCCCCCCGACGAACCGGCGCGGCTGAGGGTCTCCCTGTTCGCGGGGTTGGCCGTCTTCGTGGCAGGGCTTTGCCTTCAGCCCATGAGCGAAAGCGATCTCTTCTTTCGCTTGAAGGTCGGGCAGGAGATCCTGGCGCACGGGCGCCTCATGGGGCGAAATCTCTTCTCATTCACGGCGCCCCTCCACCCCGATCTCGATCTGGCGTGGGGATTCGAGGCAGCGGCCGCGCTCCTGTTCAGGGCGGGTGGCTTCCCCGCGGTCGTGGTCGGTAAGACCGCGATCGTTCTTGCCGCGTTCGCCCTGACATTCCGGGCTTGCCGGCGCGCCGGGGCCGGGGTCCTTGCGACCACGCTGTCGCTCGCCGGCGCCGCGCTCGTCATGCGGGAACGCTTCGTCGAACGACCGCACGTCGTCTCGTTCCTGGGCGAGGCCGTCGTGCTGACCGCGCTGGGGGCGCTCGCGCGGCCCTGGTCCGCAGCGAAGGTCGCCGGCTTCGGGGCGGCGATGGTGGTCTGGGCCAACAGCCACGCGGGCACGTTCACCGGCGCCGTCGTGTTGTTCGCAGCGGCGCTCGGCGCCGCGCCATTCAACCGGGTCGTCGCGCGGCGCGCGCTGGGGCTGGGCGCGGTAGTCGTCGCGGCCATGTTCGCCACGCCCGCGGGACCGGGCATCGTCCGCTACCTGGCGCTTCACGTGACGCTCCCGGCGCTTCACCCTGTGGACGAGTTTCGAAGCGCGACGTGGCGGTCGGACGGCCGGTACTTCGTCTGGATCGCTGTCGTCGCGACGGTCGTGCTGGGGGCGACGAAGCCGGCGAGCAACGACTCGACGAATCAGGGCGCTCGAACAGGGCCTTTCGCCGACCTACTCCCGGCCGTGCTGCCGGTCCTGGCCGTGACTGTCCTGGGGCTCGCGTCGGTGCGGTTCTCGGCGGACGCGGCGCTCGTCGGGGCGCCCCTCCTGGCGACGCGCCTGCAGTTGCTCTTCGCGGCCGGCCGTCGTCGCGGCTTCGCTCCCGGTCTTGCCGGAGTCGCCGCGATCGGCACAGCGGCGGCGCTCGTCGTCGCTCCGGTGGCCCCGCGCGTGGCGGCGGCGCGGGCGGGGCACGCGCCCGTCGCGATCGGGCTCGACCCGGCCGTGGTTCCGAGCGAGGCCATCCGCTTCGTGACGACCCACGGCCTGCGGGAGCGCATGTACAACGACTTCGAGACGGGCTCATACCTCGCGTTCGAGGGCTATCCGCGCTACCGCGTGTTCGTCGACCCCCGGCTGCCCGCGTATCCCGAGGACATGCACCGCCTGCTCGGGGACTTCGAGATGGATCGCGATCGATGGGACGCGGCCATGGCGCGCTACGGGGTCACGAGCGCGCTGCTGTCCTACGCGGGCCTCAACCGCCGCGTGGCGTGGTGGGATCCCGAGCGCTGGGCGCTGGTGTTTCGAGCGTTCGACGCCCGCGTGTTCGTCCGCCGCCTGCCCGTCTGGCGCGAGCTCATCGCGGCGTACGAAATTCCGGCGACCTTCAGCTTCACGGTCGAAGATGGCGCCGGGACCGAGGTCGTCACGGCAAAGCCGGCGGCCTCGCCAGTTTCAGATTGCGAATGGCAGCGCCGGGTGGGCGATCTGTCGTTCGAGCTCGACGGCGGCAAGCTGACGCGCGCGCTACCTGCCTATGACCGGGCCCTCGCGGCGCCCGGATGCCTCCCTACCCACGACGAGGCGGCGCTGGCGGCCTGGGTGGGCGCGACCGCGCTCGAAGCTGGGCGCCTCGCGCGCGCGCTGGAATTGCTGGACCGCGCCCTGGCGCTCGAACCTGAGGACATCGCGAGTCGCGCCAACCGGGCGACGGCGTACGAAGCGTCGGGGCGGAAGCGCGAGGCGGCTCGGGACTGGGAGCTCGTGGCCGTGGCGGCGGCGGGCACCCCCCTCGGCAACGCGGCCCGCGCGCGCAGCGGCCGGCTGGGAGGTGAATAGGTGCAACCGGGGAGGCCAGTCTCTGCCCGGTGCAGGAAGGACGGCCCGAGCCCGGAGATCGCCACTCGCATGGTCGCCCCCGCGTCGTTCTAGTAAGCTCTAACAATGCACTACGATGTGGCCGCCTACGGCAGGGACGGGAACCTCGCCGTCATCGGGGAAGCGAAAGTGCGGTCCGCACCCGACTCGACGTGGGCCACCGCGCTACGGAGGAATATTCTCGAAACAGAGTCCAAGCTGCGGGCGAGGTACTTCATGTTGGCCGTCCCTGACCGCCTCTACCTTTGGCCCGGAGATGCGAATCCGAACGCAATTCCCCAAGAAATCGACGCAAGGGAGACATTCGCCCCCTACTTCCGGATGCTGGGCATCGAGCCCCTCGAGATCCAGTCGCCTACCTTCGGAAACGTCGTGTCCTGGTGGCTCAGCGATCTCACGCAGGCTGATCCGACGAAGGTTGATGCCCGTCTCCGGGAGTCCGGCTTGGTGGACGCGGTCGCCGGCGGAAGGATCTCGCGCGGGCTCGCGGCGTGAGGGTATACGTCGAGACCAACTTCATCTTGGAGATGGCCTTAGATCAGGAGGACCATGCCTCATGCGAAGAAATCCTCGACCTCGCTGATCAGAGGAAGCTCGTCCTGGTGCTTCCGGCGTTCTCTCTCACGGAGGCGTCGCAGACTTTGGAGCGTCGTCACGAGGCGCGGGCAAAACTTGTCGCGGACGGCGAAGTGGGCAGGGAGCTCCGACAACTTCAGCGTTCAAAACCATTTCACGACAAGACCAAGACGGTCCGTGACGAAATCGAGGTTCTGTTCAACGAGAGTGGGGAGCGGGCGCAGAAAAACCTCCAAGTTCTGAACGCTCGGCTTCTGAGCATCGCGAGCATTCTGCCGCTTGGCGCCGCCGTCATTAAGAAGGTCGAAAACTGCCCCTTCCGCGACATCAAGGTTTTCGATGCCATCGTATTGTTCTCTATTCTCGCAGACCGCGCAGACTCCTCGCGGGAACCCGAGCAGAGGTGCTTCTTGAGCAGCGACGGAAAGGCGTTCGACGATCCCGACATCCGGGAAGCGTTAACGGCGCACAACTGCAAGTTTTTCAAGAGGTTTCCAGACGCGATTCGATATATCCGTAGCCAAGTTGCCGGGTCTTCGGCGTGAGTTCCCCAGATCATGTTTCTCAAAAGCGCGCCGGTGAGCGTGCGGCTTGATAAACGACGGCTGTTCGCTCAGCGCTCTGCAGCTCGTCGCCACCCACTGTCTTCGCGGTAGAACCGCTGCCTGCGACCCGCGCCCCCGTCAGAAGCTGTTTTCACCCAGCCACTGGGTCCTGCGCGGACTGCCACTGCGAGTACCTGCGCAGCCTGTGAGCGGCTGCGAGCGGTGCGACCGACCCGGCGCCTTCTTGGCAGGAATCGGCGGGGCTGGTATTTGACGAAGTAGCTACTTGTAGCTACCTTAGATCATCGTGCGCTCCGTCGGCGTGAAGGTGCTCAAGAACAAGCTGAGCGAGTATCTTCGCTTCGCGGCGGCTGGCGAGACGGTGCTGGTCACTGATCGCGACCGGGTGATTGCCGAGCTGATACCCCCCCGGGAGGGCCGCAGCATCGCCGTCGCCGATGCGTTCTTGGCGGAAGCTGTACGTCGTGGATGGCTGGCCGCGCCCGCGATTCGCGGCGAGGGGCCGCCGCCCCGATTACCCATCGCGTCCAGCCAGGAAATTTTGTCGGAGTTGGCGGCGGACCGAGCCGACCGGTGATCTACCTCGATACCTCGGTCGCTCTCGCGCACCTTCTCGCCGAGGATCGCCATCCGTCTGATGATCTGTGGACCGAAGTTCTCGTCTCCAGTCGCCTCATCGAATACGAGCTGTGGACGCGCCTCCACGCGAGGGGCCTCCGGTCCAGCCACGGGGATGCGTTGCGAGGTCTGCTCGCGCGCTTGGCCATGGTCGAGTTGTCACCGGTCGTCCTGGCGCGGGCGACGGAGCCCTTTCCCGCCCCCGTGCGCACCCTGGACGCCCTGCACCTGGCCTCGGCGGACTTCCTCCGTGCCCAGAAGCAGACCGTCGAGATCGCCTCGTACGATAGCCGGTTGGTGCTGGCAGCCCGCAAGATGGGCTTCGTCGTGGCGCGCTTTTAGTCCCCTGAACGGCGCGAGGCGCGCGGCCTCGTGCACGGTCGGCATTTGATCCTGTATCAGGGCGGCGAGCCGCCGGCGCCGGCGCCCGCGCGCGTCGCGCCGTCGATGACGATCAGCCGGCCGTTGAGGGCATCCTCGACGAAGGCGGTGCCATTGGCGTCGAGCACGGGATTTCGTGCGCCCGGGGCTGTCACCACCACGGCCACCCTTTGAAGCGCGCCGCGGTCGTCGACGTGTGCGACCACCATGTTCCCGTCCTTGCCGCACGCGATGAACAACAGGCGGCGCCGCGGGTCGTAGTCGAGGTTGTCGACGCCACCTCCTGTCTTGATGCGACCGAGCACCTTGCCGACCTGACCGCCCACCTGGGCCAGATCCCGGACGGTCGCGCCATCCGTGCACGCCACGAAGAGCCATCGGCGTGCGGCGTCGAGGGCGAGACCGCGCGGCCCTTCGGATCCACAACCAGAAGGCCAGCTGGCGACGACCTTGCGCGTTTTGATGTCGATGGTCAGCGTCCGGTCCTTGTCTTCGAGATTCGTATAAAACGCCCCGCGCACGCCGTCGACGGCGAAGCCTTCGGGATCGCCGTCGAGCTTGATGGTCGCGACGGATCCCGGGGCCGCAGCGTTCGCCACGTTGGCGATGCTGATCGTCTGGTCGCGCGGCGTGGTCACCCAGAGCTCGTGCGTCGCCTTCACGTAGGCGATCCCATCGGGCATGGATGGCAGCGACACGACGCCTCTGGCGGCCAAGGTCCTCGCGTCGAACGCGTGCACCTTGCCGTCGCCGCGGTTGCCTATCCACACGACGCCGTCGCCGACGGTCGCCGAGCTCGGGCCCATGCGCGGGCGATCGGGTCTACGTGATGGCGCCGTCGTGAGCCCGGTAATCGCGGTGAGCTTGCCCGTCGCGACGTCGAGGACATCGACGTTGCCCGTGTTGCCGGCCGGCACCCACACGCGGTTGGTCGCCGGATCGTACGCGAGGTAGTCCATGCCGACCGGAGGGCCTCCCGGCAGGGCGACCGACGCTGCGACCAGCACGGAGAAGATCGGGAAGGCCATTCAATTTCTCTACACCGCCAGCGCCCACCGCGCGATGAGAGGTTGACATGATAGCTGATTGGCTATATATAATGTTCGCTATGAACGAATCGGCTCGCCTCGACCTGGTGTTCTCCGCGCTGGCCGACCCCACCCGCCGCTCGATTCTCGCGCGGCTGGCGACGGGCGCGGCGACGGTGTCAGAGCTGGCAGCGCCCTTCGACATGGCGCAGCCGAGCATCTCTCGACACCTGAGGGTGCTCGAGGACGCCGGTCTGATCGCTCAGGGGCGAGAGGCACAGCGGCGACCGCGGAGCCTCGTCGTTGGGGGACCGCTGCGGAACGTGGACGCCTGGCTCGGCCCGTTCCGCGAACAGTGGGAACGACGACTCGACCGGCTGGAGTCGCTGCTCGAAGTAAAGCAGCGCCGAGGCCAGAAGCGAGGGAATCAATCCATCAACAAAGCGAAGGAAAATCCATGAACAGCGCAACCATCGACCGCGAGACTCTCACCATCAGGTTCGAGCGCAGGCTGCGGGCCCCTCGTGAAGACGTATTTGACGCGTGGACGCGTCCAGAGGACATCGCCGAGTGGTGGGATCCGACCGGGGCTCGACTCACGAAGTGCCACATCGACCTTCGTCCTGGTGGGACCTTCCTCTTCGAGAATGCCGGGCACGGGCCGCCCTTCTCCGGCGTCTACCGGGTCGTCGAGCGACCGGGCAAGCTCGTGTTCGACGCGCTGGGAGCGGTCGGGACCGTCACGCTCACCGCGGAGGGCGAGACGACGCACATGCAGGTCGAGATCCGCTGCTCCTCGCCTGACCACCTCCAGCAGTTCGTGAAGCTGGGTGTCGCCACGGACACCGAACGAACACTCGACAACTTGGTCGCGCGCTTGCAAAAGCAAGCGGCGAGAGTTTGACCTCGCGCCGAGGCGGTCTTCGAATAGCAGGTGCGCGAACGACCGGGTGGTCTACCCGCGCGCGGCCCGCGCCGGGGGTGCAGCGGCCTTCACGGCCAGGCCGGCGCGGTTCAGGGCGCTGACGCCGGCCGCGAGCAGCGCGGCGTCCTCGCCGTCGGCCAAGCCCAGCGCGAACTGGGCGGGGGAGCCGGCCAGGCGCACCTCGATGATCGCGGCGTGTGTCTGGTCGAGGCCGCGCACCGGCTGGACTGCCGCCGTGACCACCTCGGCGCCGGTGGCCGCCGCGGCGAATAGCGCCGACAGGGGGTCGGGTCCCGTCGCCCGAAGTGCGTGTGTCACGCCATTGGCGGCCAGCTCGACGTCCAACATCACCCCCTGCGAGGGGCCAGCAGGCCTAACCCCATGCGTCGCCAGCCGGAGCGGCTGGTCGGGCCGGTAGGTGCCCGCAAAGAGCGCGAGCAGGTCGCGCGCGCTCAGCTCGCCACCGAACGTATCGGCCCGCTCCTGGACGACACGCGCGAATTCGATCTGCAGGCGGCGCGGCAGCTCCAGGCCGTACCCTGTGCCCAGCAGGAACGCGATGCCGCCCTTGCCTGACTGCCCGTTGACGCGGACGACGGCGTCGTAGCTGCGGCCGACATCCGCGGGGTCGAGCGGCAGGTACGGGATGTCCCAGACGGTGCCCTCGGGGTCGGTCGCGCGCGCCGCGAAGCCCTTCTTGATCGCGTCCTGGTGCGAGCCCGAAAATGACGTGTAGACCAGGTCGCCGGCGTACGGGTGCCGCGGGTGCACGGGCAACTGCGTGCAGTGCTCGGCGACCGATCGGATGCCGTCGATGTCGGAGAAGTCGAGCCCCGGGTCGACCCCCTGCGAGTACAAGTTCAGGGCCAGCGTGACCAGATCGACGTTGCCGGTCCGCTCCCCGCTGCCGAACAGGCAGCCCTCGACGCGGTCGGCGCCGGCCATGACCGCCAGCTCGGCGGCCGCTACCGCCGTGCCCCGATCATTGTGCGGGTGGACGCTCAGCACGATGGAGTCGCGCCGCGCCAGGTTGCGGTGCATCCACTCGATCTGATCCGCGTAGACGTTGGGCGTCGAGCGCTCGACGGTGGCGGGCAGGTTGACGATCGCCTTGCGCTGCGGGGTCGCCCCCCAGGTCTCGACGACGGCGTCGCAGATCTCCTTGGAGAAGTCCAGCTCGGTGGCGCTGAACGTCTCGGGGGAGTACTCGAAGCCCCACGCGGTCTCGGCGTTCGCGGCCGCGAGCTCGCGAATCTGAGCAGTGGCCTGCGTCGCGATGTCGAGGACGCCGGCGCGGTCCTTCTGGAAGACCACGCGGCGGAACACGGGCGCCGTGGCGTTGTACACGTGGACGACCGCCCGCCGGGCGCCGCGCAGCGAGGCGAACGTCCGGTCGATCAGCTCGGGGCGGGCCTGGGTCAGCACCTGGATGGTCACGTCGGTGGGGATGCGGTCCTCGTCGATCAGCCGGCGAACGAAGTCGAACTCGACCTGCGAGGCGGACGGAAAGCCGATCTCGATCTCCTTGAATCCGATCCGGACCAGCGTCGCGAACATGCGCAGCTTGCGCGGCTGGTCCATCGGCTCGATCAGCGCCTGGTTCCCGTCGCGTAGATCCGTGCTGCACCAGAGCGGCGGTCGGGTGATGACCTGGTTCGGCCAGCGCCGATCCACGAGCGCGACCGGCTCAGCCGCCACGTACTTCCGCCCCGGGATCTTGGTCATCATCTCGATAGGTTGGCGAGGAGTCGGTCATTATGCCAATCAATAGTTTTTCTATTCACCATAAATTCTACTAATGTACCGGCCGCTAGCGTCGATGACGGCGGGGGCCCTTTGTAAGGATCGCCGGGGCAGGTTCAATCATTCGCTGAACGGGCATGACAGAATCGAACGTGGTCTCGATGCTCCCTTGCCGCCATTCGGCTTCGTTCCTGGCGCTGCTCGCGTGCCTTTGGGGCTGTGGCCGCGCGAACCTCGTCGTGGGCGGCGGCGCCGGGGGCAGGGCGAGCGGCATCGGTGGCGCGGCCGGGCCGGCAGGCGGGGCCGGGGGTGGCCTCGGCGGAGGCTCGGGTGGGCCGCTCGGCGCCGGGGCCGGGGGCGCCGGCGGTGTCGGGGGCGCGCCCGTGAGCGGCGGGGGGACCGGCGTCATCGCGGTCGATCCCCAGCTCTCACGCGCGTGGCGATGGCAAGCGTGTGGGGCGATTCCACCAATGCCCGCGAACGCCCCGTACGCCGTGCAGGCCATCTACCCGCCTGGCACGGATGCGTTGGCCGTGCTCTACAACGACGGCTCCGTGGTCTTCTACCCGAACAACGATGCGGCTCCCACGACGGTGCGCCTCGACGGCCCGCCCCCGGGGAGCATCGCGTTCTCGCAGGACGCCAGCCGCATCGCGGGGGTGGTGGCGGGAGGCGCGATCCGGGTGACCGACGTCGCCACCGGCGCGGGCCTGGACATGGAGGCGAACGCCAGCTGCGCCGGCGCCCACGTTCGATTCTCGGCCGACGGAAACTACGTCCTCGCGTGGGACAAGTCGCTGTGCGTCTGGCAGGCTCGCGATGGTGTGCTGGTGACACAGCTCGCGGGAGTGTTCCTGTCGGCGGCGATGGCGAACGGCCGCATTCTGACCGAGGAGTACGGCGCACAGCCCAACGTGAAGAGCTGGTCGCTTTCGGGGCTCGACTATCTCCCGGTCACTCTCGATCCCTTGCCCGAAAACCTGCCGCCGGTCGATCCGTATTACGGTCTGGCGGACATCGTCATCTCGCCCCGAGGGGACAGCTTCGCGGCAATGAACACGTCTGACGGCCTTTCCAGGCTGTGGTCCGCGGACGGCAAGCTGGTCGCTTCGTGGCGCGCGGGGAGGCCGCCCGTATATTCCGAGTCCGGGGCGCTGGTCTTGTTCTGGAACGAAGTCTTCGATGTGGCTTCGCAAACCCATTGGTTGAACACTGCGGTCGGTGACTACGCGGCCTCATCGATTGACGAGACCGGCATGTGGATCGGGGGCGTCGACCTCCTGGCCACGCGAGCCCAGAGCGGGAATCCGGACGCGCGCCGCGTGTTCGGATCCCTGAGCTCGCCGTCGGCCACAACGTACAACCTGCCGACCGCGCTCGCCGTCTCGCCCGACGGCACTCGAATCGCGGCGAGCACCATTCGTGGCGGCTCGTTGCTCTGGCGCGTGGCCGCGGACCTTTCGGCGTCGGTGCCAATCCGAAGCATCGATGTGAACCTCCCGATGGAGGCGGCGTTCTCGTCTTCCAGCGGCGAGCTCGTGGTCTCCGGGGATGGAGGGGCCATCTTCTCCAGCAACGATGGGGCCCTGCGGGACCTCCTGCCGCTGCCACCCGAGGTTCCCGCAATCAACTGCACCTTCAGGTTGGCGAGCATCTCACCCACCGGCCGTTGGATGACCCGCGGCGGGATCACCGACACCGTGACGGTGTTGGCGCGTCCCGGCTTGCAATCGGTGACCGCGCTACCGACGGCGGGCTGCCAGGAACGCAGCAGCTTCAACGCCGCCGAGACGTTGCTCGCCCTGCCGGGTCCGGAGCTCTACCGAACGAGCGACTGGTCGTTGATCTGGCCGGCCCAGATCGTTGCCGCACCGCCTCTCGACGGATCCGACACCGATATCTTCCGAGACGTTCAGTTCGCACCGGGAGAAAAGGCGCTGTTGGTGTCGCATTGCCCCGAAAGCGCGAGAACCAGCCTGGGCTGCTCGCACGCGCTCTACGCCGCGTCGGACGGCGCGCTCATCCAGAACCTGCCGGCGCTGACGGCGACGCGCGCGCGGTTCTCGGCGGAGGGCAACTGGATCGTGTCGGGGAGCACCGCGCTCCATCTGCCCACCAACGAATCGGTGACGTTCGACCCGGCGGCCGTGCTGTCCACCTTCGCGCCGAACGGCGACATCGTCGCCATCCTCAACGACAACACCGTCGCGCGGTATTGTCGGACACCGTGAGCGACCGAGCGATCCCGTCCCGACTGGCAACGTTCTTTATTTGCCGGCCAGGCCGTGGGAAAATCGCTCGATGCCGATTCTGAATCCGCGGCCTGAGGTCCAGCTGACGGCGAAACCTCTGCCGGGGCCTGCCTATCAGCTCGTCCGGTTTCAGGTCGACGATCCGATCGAGGACGCCGCGCTGGAGACCGCCGCGGTGGCTGGGCTCCCGCTCGAGGATGCGCGCGCGCTCGTGCGCACCAACTTGCTCCACTACCACCTGAAGATGATCGAGGAGCCGCAGGGCCTGGATCGGCACCTCTATCATCTGGTGGGGAACCTGACGCAGCACGCGCGCATCCCCATCATGACGACGCGCATGGACTGGGTGATCGAACAACTGAAGCCGCTCACCGACCTGAAGACCGCCCTCGATTACGGGGGTGGCGGTGGGCGTGACTCGATCATACTGGCGAACCTCGGCTACCAGACGACGTACTGCGACCTGCTGAACGGCTTCACGCCCTGGGTCGAGAAGCGGTTCAGCGCGCGCAACAAGCCGGTCGAGATCGTCGACGTTCGAGACCTCGGCGAGCGACGCTTCGATGTCATCAACTGCATGGACGTGCTCGAGCACATCTACGATCTCGAGTACGCGGTGGGCGATCTGTTCGGGCACCTCCGGCAAGGGGGCCACCTCATTGCGTATCCGAGCTTCTACAACTCCTGGGACGGCGACCACGTCGAGAAGAACTGCGGGTACCGCCCCTACTTCGTGGAGTTGGTCGCGCACATCGGACTGCGGCTCGTCGCGCGGGCGGGCGAGGTGTACCACTTCGTGCGCGAGTCAGCCCCAGAGACCCCGAGCGCCGTCGAGCGCGAGACGGTGCGCCGCGAGCTCTACAAGCACTCCGAGCGGCTCAGCTTTCAGGCCGCCTTGAAGGCCATGGCCGTGATGACCAACGACTTCGCCGAGCCTGCGCTCAGCACGCTGATCGACAATCTGGCCATCTGGCGACTCTCTCGTCACCGCCTCGGGGAGAAGAAGCCGACCTGAGCTGGGGTTGCTGTGACGCCGCGGGAGCTCGGGGCGCGCCCGCTCCCCGCAATGGGTTGATCACGCGCCGCCGAAGTATCCGCCGATGACGCCCTGAATGCCGTAATGAGTCGATTTTGCCGTGTCCTGCGACGCCTGCTTGCTGACGAGCTCGGTCTCGAACACCGGGCCCGCCCCCAGAAAGAAGTGAGGCGCGGGATGAATCAGCAGGGGAACATTGATGATCAGAGGAATGGCGTAGCCGCTGGCGCCGGCCGTTCCGCCGCTCGTTGACACGTGGACGTAGACCAGCTCGATCCGGGCCCAGAGCGAGAGGAGCCCCGTCAGCGGAATGTCGTAGCCCACCCGCGCGCCAGCGGCGAGCTCCGTGACGGTTCCGGAACCGCCGAGCCCCGACTGAGCCAGGTCGACCGATCCCCGGGTGTACCCGAGCAGTCCGCCCACCGACACATGGGGCGCCACGAAGTAGTCGAGCGATGGCTGAATCGAGATGATGTTCTCAGTGGTTCCGCCCATGCTGACGCTGCTGTGAACGATCGCCAGCTGCGACGCTTCGTTTTGAAAAGGCACGTCCACGTCCAGGGCAACCTGCCCCGGAGACCCGAAACCGTTTGGCGCCGGAGGGTCCTCGGCCCAGGCCGTCGCCGTCAAACAAATCGTCATCGCCACCGTCCCCATGAGAATGAGCGTTGCTCTCATGCCTGTCTCTCCCGGTTTGAGGTTTGTGCCGCGCGTCGACTCTAACGAACGCACGTTGACAGTCCAGAAACCGATACTTTGAGATAAGGTGCAGATTCGTCATGCGCGCCAACCTAGCGTGGAGTTATGCCGTATTCGGTCTCGGCTTTTTGATGGGCGGCTGCAGCAGCGGCGCTGCGACCTCGGGCACGCCCGACGGGGCGGCGGCCTTGCTCACGCCCCACGACGTCACGAACCTGCCGCTCGGGGACGCTCAGGGGCAGGCCCACTCCGGCATCTACACCCTGAAGGGGGTGGCGGACCCGAGCACGTGCTCATGCAGGGCAGGGACGTGCACTGATTTTCCCTTCAGCAATTGGTGGCTGCTCGATGTCCTCGCGGACAACGGCTCGGTGAGCCTGGGGCGGGTGCGCGGAAACTATCATGAGCTGCCCTGCACCGGTGGCATCAACGCCGACGGGCACCTGTGGTGCGGGTCCGAGAGCAGTGGCGGCCTGTTCCTACTCGACGGCATGATGTCGCCTACGGATGGCTCCTTGGCGTTGTCGCTGAAGGGGGTCGTCACCGAACAGCTCGTCGCCGGCCACGACTGCGACATTCATCAGAGCGGCACGTTCTCGTTCGTGATGTGACGCGGATGGCTTCGCCGACCGATCAGTTCTTGGGTTGCTTGGCGAACTGGTCGAGCACGGCCTTGGCGGTCGTGGCCTTCGACGCCGCCTCATCGTAGAAGATGCCAAAGGGTCCCTTGTCCCCGGAGGGATAGGCTTCGTAGAAGAGAGAGCCATCGCCGCGCGCCACCACGCTCACCCACCGCGCGCCGTTCACCATGGTGAAGTAGTCGTACCCCGAGCCGGCGGACTGTTCACGGTGAAGCACGACGCGCCCGTTCCAGGGGCCGCGAAATCCATCGAACTTGATCAAATAGGCCGCCTCCTGCCCCTTGATCTTGGCCATCGACACCAGCTTGCCTTCGTCGCCCTTGAAGACCTTCGCGGGCTCCTCCACCGCGATGCTCTTTGGGTCGAGCTCCTTCCACTTCGGCCCCTCGACGGCGGCAACGGGGGCGGGCGGCTTCTTGTCGCAAGCCTTCGGCGCCTGCTTCCGTTCGACGAGCTTGGGGCAGAGGTTCTCGGCCAGGGCTCCCTCCGCGCCGGACTTGTCCAGCTCGCCGAGGACTGCCCCATGGGTTTCATCCCAGCACCGGTCGAAGAGGATGAGCTGCGCTGGAGCCACCAGATCCTTGTAGCTGGCGGGCAAAGCCAGCGCCGACACGAGCGCCATGGTCACGTCCTCGTCGGAACAATGAGCCTTGTCGCCCTTCTTCGCGAAGGTCTTCGCGAAGAAGGGAATGGCCGCCGAGTGAGTCATGGTGGCCCTCACCGCCTTGCCCGCGGCGAAGGCCTCGGCCGGGTGGCTCTTGACGAAGGACTGAAGCGCTTCCAGGCAAACCTCTGGCGCAGCATCACGATCGATGCACGCGCGGTAGTCCGATACCGTCGTGAGCTTGAGCTTGTCCGCGGCGTGGGCCGGCAGGGCCGCCGCGAGGCTGAAGACCAGCCCGGAAACGGCGAGGTAGAGAACGCGAGACCTGGAGATAACCATGGCGCTCCTTTCGAAACTTGCAGGGATATAAGCGCGGTTGTCGACGGGGGTCAACGAAAGTTGCGTGGATTCGAGGGCTGCGACCCCCGGTCGATTTCAACCACCCTCGGACGCCGACTGAGTGCACGCCTGGCGGGCGAGGGGCGCCGAGGAGTTACGCCGAGGAGTTACTTAGACGGCAACGCGAGGCTGGCACGGTTGCGGTCTTCATCGACATGGAAGGAAGGCGCGGACGGCCAACGGCCAGCGCACCTCGCGGACCGGAGCGCGGCCCCAGGCCGCCTCGATGCGCGGGAACATCGCCTCGAGCGGGTTGTCGCCGCGCTCGCGAAGGTAGCGTTGCAGCGCCGACCAGGTGCCGAGGTACCCGACGAGCTGTTCGAGCGTCCACGTGAGGCGCATCTCGAAGGACGGGACCTCCATCTCCGGGAAGGGAAACCGAACTGTCGCGTATCCCGTCTCGACGAGGCGACGCTCCGGCTCCCAGTACGCTCCGAGCACTTGCTCGTAGAGCTCGTGCACGAGCGCGTCGATGTGCGGAGTGATGGCGGCCACCGCGTAACACCAGACGGCGAGCACGCCCCCCGGTCGAACGATCCGCCGAGCTTCGTTGAAGAAGGGCTCCGCCGCGAACCAATGCAAGGCCTGGGCAGCCACCAGCAGATCCGTGCTCGCCGCGTCGACGGTCGTGGCCTCGGCCGACCCCTGGCGATAGGTCACCCGTTCACGCGCCGGCGCATTGGCGAGCTGGGCCGCGCTCGGGTCGACGGCTATCACCCTGGCGAAGCGGGCGGCGAGCGCCGCGGTGGCCTGGCCGCTGCCCGCGCCGACATCGACGGCGACGTTTCGCGCCGGGGCGGCGCTGGCCAACCAATCGAAGAGGGCGTCCGGATAGGACGGCCGAAATCGAGCGTAGGCGAGAGACGTTCCCGAAAACAAGTCCTTGAAGGCCATCGTGTCCTCCGCGTCGTTCCGCGGATTCTAGCGGGTCATCAAGTCCACGCCCACGGTGACCAACGGCGGACGCGGACTTCACTCGTTGGAGAACTTTGAATTACACTGGCGAATCGACATGCGAGCCGACCTTGCCTGGCACATGCGGCACCTGGCGACGTTCGTGTTTGGGAAGTGAGGGTTTCCTTGGCGCGAGCATCGCGCGGCCGGCCGCTGCTGTTCTTCATTCTGCTGCCGCATGCGGCCGTGGCTGCGCCCGCGCGCGCGATCGCCATGTGCCCGTCCGAAAGCGAGATCAAAGGCTCACTCGGGATCGAGGGTCCCTTGTGGCAAGTAACCTGCCACGAGGCGGAGGACCGGACGCTCCAACTGGCGGCGCTCCTTCCCCCGAACGAACCGGACATCGCGCCCCGCTTGATCGTGTCGACCTCGGGTGGAAGCTCTCCCCATCGCGGAGAGGTCGACCTGCCGGAGATCGCGCTCGACGGGCGCCAGGCGACGCTGGCGGACGACTGGACGATTGTCGTGGGCCCGGCCCGCGTTGAGCGCGCGGACTGGCTGCAGGTCACCGTGACGGCCAAGAGAGCAGGGGATCTCGCGACCGCCCGGACGATCGTCTCGTTCTTCCTCGACGATCGTGGCGAGCTCCGACCGATGTGGACGGGTTTGGCCGACAATCATGAAGCTCGCCTCGGTGCGTGCAGCCTCGACACCGCGGCAAGCTTCAGCCTGTCGGACGACGGCGCGCTCGTTCGGACCCTGCGTACCTCCAGAACCTTCAGGGACCCGGGCGGCATCGCTTCTGGTTTGGCCGAGAATCGCGAGAGGCAGTGCGTCGCCCCACGCCCGCGCAATGACACCTTCGCCGTGGCGGACGACGGCATCGCTTCCGACCTCCCGGTCACGGACGCGCTTCGCTCCCGCGCCCGCCAGAACAGGCGTCTCTATTTGCGGGCCCACCGCTCGCCGAAGGACCTGAGCCGGTTCGTCGCCGATTCGCTGGGGCTGATCCCTCTCCTGCGGGACGAGGTCATGGCCCCCCATTCGCCCAGTGCTGGGGTGGACGAATGGGCAGTCACCACGAGCGGTGCCTTTGCGCTCATGACGCCTGAATACGGGGAGAGTGGCTTGAACTGGAAGAACCTTAGGTCGGTGACGCGTCGAGAAGGCCGCGCACTCGTGTCGGCGCTGGGCGACCTTGGCGGCGCCAGGGGCGCCTGGAGCGTGTCGACATCGGACTTTGGCGGTTGCCATAAGCCCGAAGCCGCCGAGGCCGTGTTGCGCCGGTTGGTCGACGCCTGGAATGCGACCCCAGGACCCCTCCGGGATGCCTTCAAGCGGTATCTCGCCGGTCGACTTCGCGACATGACCAGGGACGCCTGCTTCTGCGAGCCCGGCGACAAGCGAGACAAGATCCAGCGCGCCCTGGATCGAAACGCCACCATTCTCGAAGAACTGCCCGCCATCGGTCCCGACGTCGCCCGCGAGCTCCGCGCGCTGCCGTCGACCAAGGACGCCCGGTTTGGGTGCGGCGGCGGGGGATGACCGGCACCCAGCGATCGCGCGTTGGGCGTCCTCTGCAACAAGGCCCGCCGCTGCCCTTGGAGGTTCAGACAGCAACGCGAGGGGGCGATCGTGGCGGAATTCGGAAGTCCGGGTGAGTGCTACACCAGACGTGTGGCGCGGCGCGAGCTTCAGGTCTTCCACGGCTTTAAGGCCGCCGATCGCGCTGACGACGAGTACTATGCCGCGCTCGCGCCGCAGGAGCGCCTCGAGATTCTGCTCGATCTAGTTGCTGCCTATCGGGAGTCGACGGGTGAAACTTCAGCAAGACTTGAGAGAGTTTGTCGCGTTACTGAACTCTCACGAAGCTGAGTTTCTCGACTTGTTGACCTCTGTCTCGGGCGTCGAGTTCGAGGATGCGTGGTCGTCGCGCGTGCAGGCCGAGCTGGACGGACTGCCAGTCTGCTTCCTCGGTTGGCGGTCCCTGATCGAAAACAAGGAAGCTTCCGGTCGACCCAAAGATCTCGCCGACGTCGCAAAGCTCAAGGCAGTTGCTGCCGCCCGTCGTCCGCCTGGCTGACGGGGTGTGGCAGCGCACGTAGCCGCCGGTCGGGCTGTCCGCGCAGTGGCCGCGGGCGCCAGGTTCGTGTTCGTCGATGCAGCCTGCGCATGCGCCAACCGTGAGCTGGTCACACCATCCAGGGCGGTGGGAACGCCTGGCCGCCGCCGGCATGCTGGACGAAGACTCGCGCGCGCGCGGCTCCGTCCCACCTGAGGGTGGTCAGACTCTGCGCCGGCAGCGGATCCCACGACCGCTCCCTCAACAGGCCGTCACGCGAAAGCTGGGCCGCGCGCGCGTGGTCGACACTCTTCATGACCGAGACGCTGGCGTGGCCGATGCCGCGCTGGGGTTCCCGGAAACCGCACGGGCTGAAGGTCTGCGTCGCGGTGGCGCCTAATCATGGGGGAGACCGTGACACGAGCCGCTTTGTGTTCAGAGTGCCTGCGCATCGTCGCTGCGGCGATGGTGTTGGCGCTTGGTTGCGCGGGCACCCACGGCAGCTCGCCGGCGCAGCCGACGCCTTCTGTCGGTCCTCTGTGCGTCACGCACGATCCGGGTCCGTCGCCGCTGCGGCGTCTGACGAGAACCGAATACGCGCAGACCGTCGATGATCTCCTGGGGCCCGGCGTGCTCGACGTGTCGCGCCTGCCCCCCGGCGAGCGGGCGCTCGGGTTCGACAACAACGCGGACGTGATCAGCACGAGCGATCTGCTGGTCGACGCCTACGAGGACCTCGCGGAGCAAGCCGGCGACGCCGTCGCGGCGAATCTGTCGGCGTACGCGCCGTGCGCCGGGCTCGCGCCGGACAGCGGGTGCGCCGCCCAGTTCATCGCGAGCTTCGGCCGCCTGGCGTGGCGCAGGCCGCTCGCCGCCGACGAGCAGGCGGCGCTCGCGTCGGTGTTCGCCGACGGCGCCGCCGCGGTGGGCTTCGGGGAAGGCATCGCGCGCGTGACGGCGGTGCTGCTGGCCAGCCCACAATTTCTCTATCGCGTCGAGCTCGGGGCCGGGCCGGCGGCGGAGCTGCCGAGCGCCGTGGCGCTGTCGCCCGACGAGCTCGCGACGCGACTGTCGTACCTGATATGGGGCGGAATGCCGGACGCGACGTTGCGCGCCGCCGCGGACGCGGGGCGGCTGGCGACGCCGGCCGATCTCGAACGCGAGGCGCGGCGGATGCTCGCGGATCAGCGCGCGCACGCCATCGTCGCCACGTTTCACGCGCAGTGGATCGGCGTCGACAAGCTCGCCGGCATCGACAAGGACGCCATCGTCTATCCGGCGTACACGCCAGCGCTGGCCGCGCTGTTCACGCAGGAGACCAGCCGCTTCGTCGACGAGGTGGTCTGGAACCGGGAGGGGACGCTGGCCGCGCTGCTGACGGCCCCGTACACGTTTGGTGACGCGACGCTGGCCGCCTTCTACGGCGCGCCGCCGCCGGCCGCGGGCGGGTTCGACCTGATCCATCCTGACCCGACCAGGCGCGCGGGCTTTCTCACCGAGGGCGCGTTCCTGGCGCTGTACGGCAAGGCGAATCAGAGCGATCCGGTCCACCGCGGCCGCTTCGTGCGCGAGCGCATGCTGTGCACCACCCCGCCGCCGCCGCCCCAGAACATCGTCATTCGCCCCCCGGATCTCGACCCGCGCTCCACGACGCGGCAGCGCTTCGATCAGCACACCAGCGATCCGATGTGCAGCGCCTGCCACACGCTGCTCGATCCCATCGGGTTCGGCTTCGAGCACTACGACGGCATCGGGCGCTGGCGCGACATGGAGGGAGGCCAGCCCGTCGACGGCAGCGGGTCGCTGACCGGGACGGACGTGGACGGGGACTTCGACGGGGCCGTCCAGCTCGGCGCCAAGCTGGCCCAGAGCACGGACGTGCAGCTCTGCTACGCCACGCAGTGGTTCCGCTTCGGCTACGGCCGCGGCGAGACCACCGCCGACGCCTGCACCCTTCACGACCTGGCGACGGCGTTCGTCGCGGCGAAGGGGAACGTGCGCGAGCTGCTCGTCGCCCTGACCCAAACCGAGGCCTTTCGTTATCGCCGCGCGGGAGATCTGCCATGAGCTTCTTTCTCGATCGAAGGTTGCAACTGTCCCGTCGAACGGTCCTGCGAGGCGCTGGCGTCGCGATGGCCCTGCCGTTGCTCGAGGCGATGCACCCGCGGCGCGCCCGCGCGGCGGGCGCCATCCCGAAGCGCTTCGTCACCATGTTCACCCCGAACGGCACGATCTATCCGCAGTGGGTGCCCACCGGCAGCGAGACCAGCTTCACGCTGTCTCCCATCCTGGCGCCGCTCGCGCCGTATCAGAGCGATCTGGTCGTCGTGTCGGGCCTGTACCAGCAGGGCGGCGGCGGCGACGGACACCAGACCGGGATCGGGGGCATGTTGACCGGGCAAAGCCTCAACCCGGGTCCCTTCCAGGGGGGGGCGAACGCCGGCAGCGCGGGGTGGGCGAACGGGATCTCCGTCGACCAGCAGATCGCCGCGAACATCGGTGGCGGCACCAGCTTGCCCTCACTGGAGCTCGGGGTCGAGGTGGGCAGCGGAGACGACTGGGGTCGCATGGTCTACGGCGCCGCCAACCAGCCGCTCACGCCCGAAGAGAATCCGGCGCTCGCCTACCAGCGGCTGTTCGCGACCAAGGGCGCGACCCCCGCCGAGCTCACCGCGTTGCGGGCGCGCAAGCGCAGCATCCTCGACGCGGTCCGCGCGCAGTTTCAGTCTGTGTCCGCGCGGGTGGGCAGCGCGGACCGCGCGCGCCTCGACCAGCACGCCACCGCGCTCCGCGACATCGAGATGCGTCTCGACGCGCAGGCGATGCCCAGCTTGTCGTGCGTCGATCCGGGCGCGCCCGTGTTGCCGGCCAGCCTGACGGACAACGACAGCTTTCCGGCCATCGGGAAGCTGCAGATGGACCTGCTGGCGGTGGCGCTGGCGTGCGATCTCACCCGCGTCGCCTCGCTGCAGTGGTCCCGCGCGGTGTCGATGGTGCGCTTCACGTGGCTCTCGCCGACCGTCACTGATGCCCACCACGATCTGTCCCACAAGCCCGACAGCGACGCGGCGTCGCAGGACAAGCTGACGCGCATCAACACCTGGTACGCGTCTCAGCTCGCCTACCTGCTCGGCAAGCTGGCCACCGCGCAGGAGACGGACGGCAGCCGCCTGCTCGACGCGACGCTCGTCTTCTGGTGCAACGAGCTCGGCAAGGGCAACACCCACAGCCGTCAGCTCGCTCCCTATGTGCTGGCCGGCCAGGCGGGCGGCGCGCTGCGCACGGGCCGCTTCCTCTCGTACACGGGCGATCTGCCCCACAACAACCTGCTCGTTTCCCTGCTGCAAGCGATGGACGTGCCCGTCACCAAGTTCGGCAAGGACGAATGGTGCACGGGCCCGCTGTCGAGCTTGCTGTGAATCGTTTCGCAACTCAGCAACCCAACTCTCGAGGTGGATCATGTCTCGTCGTGCCGTCGCCGTCCCGCGTTCATCGCTCCTGAACCGAATCACCTCGCGCCTCGGTGCCTGGCGCCGTGCCTCGTCGTGGGCGGCCGTCGCGGCGGTCGTGGGCCTCGCTGGCGGCACGATGGGCTGCTCGTCGGCCACGAGCTGCGGTGACGCCAGCGTTCCGAACGGCGCAGGGGGCGCCGGCGGACAAGCGGTTGCGGCGGCGCTGGCCACGGGGTGCGCCGATCCCGACCCGGGCGTCGTCGACTACCTCGACGACATGGAGGACGGCAACGCCATGATCCTCGGCCGCGATGGCCGCCAAGGCGAGTGGTACACGTACCACGACACCACCTCCGGGACCTTGAACCCCGACATGGGAACCGTCCCCACCATGGAGACGATCCCCGGGCGCCGCTGCGGCACCAGCACGCGCGCGATGCGCGTCACCGGCAGCGGCTTCACCGACTGGGGGGCCGGCTTCGGTTTCGACATGCGGTACGGACCCGGCGACGCCGGCGTCAGCATGCAGCTGCCCTACGACGCCAGCCGCTTCAGGGGCTTCACCTTCTGGGGCCGCATCGGCGACACCTCGATCAGCACCATCCGCGTCGGCATCGGCGACAGGTGGTCGCGCCCGGACGGGGGCGTATGCACCACCATACCGACGCTGGGCCCGAACGCCTGCTACGACACCTTCGGAGAATCCTTCACGCTCACGACCGTCTGGCAGCGCTTCAGCATCGACTTCGGGCAGCTGCAGCAGCGCAGCTTCGGCCTGCCGCGGCCTGGCCTCGACACGACCGCGGTCATGACCTTCGAGATCGCCATTCCCCCGGCCGCCCCCGTCTTCGACATCTGGATCGACGACGTGGCGTTCTACCGGTGACCGAGGCGAAGCGTCAGCACTTCGACGGAAACATGGGCGTCGTGTGGCAGCTGGCGGCCGTGCAACAGACGCCTTGCCCGCAGCTACCCATCCCCGTGCACGCGGTGTTGCAGGAGTTGCCCTGACAGCGCACGCCGCTCATGCACGAGCCCGCGCCGAGGCAACGGAGGTCGCCCGCGCCCGCGTCGCTCGTGACCGCGCCCGCGCACGATGACGGACCCGCGCACGAGACGGTACACATGTCGCCGTGGCAGCTGACGCCGTTCGGGCAGCTGCCTTCCCCGGAGCAACTGATGAGCTCCAGCTTGCCGCTGCCCGAGACCTTGCCGGCGCATGTCTGCGGCCCCGCGCATTCGATATTGCACTGCGCTCCGCCGCACTGGATGGGGCCCGCGCACGATCTGGAGGAGGCGCAGGTGATCGTGCAGCCCGTCGCCTTCGAGCAGTCGAGCGGGCCGTGGCAGCTATCGGGAGTGCGGCACATGATCGTGCACGGGATGCTCTTCGGGCACACCACGCCGGCGTCGCACGCGTCCCCGGCCGCGCAATCGAACACGCAACCCGCGATGGGGTCACACGAGCTTCCCCCCTTCGCGAGGCAACTGTCGCACGCGGTGGGCGTCGCGCCGGCGGTTCCCCCAGGTCCGCCGCCGACGCCCGACGTTCCGTCGTTGCCCGGCGTTCCGGCGCCCGCGTCCGCGCCGCCGAATGTTCCCGCGTTGCCGGTCGCGCCGGCGTTGCCGCCGGGATCGCTGCCGCCGTCACCGACGACGCCGCCCGCGCCCAAACCGCCCGCGCCGTCGCCAGGCGCGCCCCCGGGACCGCCGCTGCCGCCGGTCGACCCGGCGCCCGGAGCTCCGGCGCTGCCCGTGCCTCCCGGTCCGGGACCGCCGCCATCACCGACGACGCCTCCCGATCCGAGCATGTCCCCGCCGCCGCCGCCAGTGGCGGCAATCGCGATCACGCCGCCCGCGCCGATCAGCCCCCCTTCTGGTCGGGCCTGCCCAGCATCCACGCCGGTCAACCCCGACTTGTTCACGGAGCAGCCCCCCATCAGCGCCAACAGAACGAGCGGGGGCATTGACGCCCCGCGGAGTGCGGACCGAGAGACCCTCATCGTGGGCGATCACGCACGAGGGCAAGAACGATGTCAACGTGATTCGTTGCGCACCTTTGCGTACCCGGCGGGGTTCGCCGCCTGTGGACAAACTGTGGACCGAAGCGCGATCGCCGTTGATCTTCCAAATGTTAGACGGGCCCCGATCTTTGCCTTCGCTTTGGCCGCTTGTCGGCCCTGATTTCCTGCTATCGAAGGGGTGTGCCCGAGTTCACTCACCTGCACCTGCACACGCAGTACAGCCTGCTCGACGGCGCGATTCGGCTGGAGGATCTGTTCCCTCAAGTGCTCGCGCGCGGCATGAAGTCGGTGGCCATCACCGATCACGGCAACCTCTTCGGCTCGCTCGACTTCTACGAGACGGCGCGAGCGCACGGCGTGAAGCCCATCTTCGGCTGCGAGACGTACATCGCCCCGGACCGGCACGATCGGACCGAGCGAAAGAGCAATCACCTCATCTTGCTCGCCAAGAACAACGTCGGCTGGAAGAACCTGTCGTACCTGAACTCGATGGGCTTCCTGCAGGGCTTCTATTACAACCCGCGCATCGACAAGCAGCTCTTGCGCGAGCACAGCGAGGGCCTCATCGGTCTGTCGGCGTGCCTCGGCGGCGAGGTGGCGCAGACCTGCATGCGCCGCGGCCCCGAGGCGGCCGAGAACGCGGCGCGGGAGTTCGACGACATCTTCGGGCGGGGGAACTTCTTCCTGGAGCTGCAGCCCAACGGCCTCGAGGAGCAAGAGCAGGTGAACGGACATCTCATCGAGATGGCCAGGCGCACGGGGATCCCGCTCATCGCCACGAACGACTGCCACTACCTGAACAAGGAGGACGCGCGCGCGCACGAGATCTTGATGTGCGTCCAGCAGAAGAAGACCATTCACGACGACAAGCGCCTGCACCATCGCAACGAGGCCTTCTTCGTGAAGACGCCCGCCGAGATGGACGCCTACTTCGCGCACATCCCCGAGGCGATGGAGAACGCCGCGCGCATCGGCGAGCTGTGCAACGTGACGTTCGATCTGGGCAACACCTACCTGCCGAAGTTCAAGGTGCCGGACGGGTTCGACGCCGACAGCTACGTGGGCTATCTGGCCGAGGAGGGGCTGAAGAAGCGGATCGAGGAGGCCCACCGCCGCGGCGTCAAGATCGACGGCGACGCCTACGCCGCGCGGCTGGCGCTGGAGCTGGGCGTGATCCGCAAGATGCAGTTTCCCGGCTACTTCCTCATCGTGTGGGACTTCATCCGCTACGCGAAGGAGCAGCGCATCCCCGTGGGGCCGGGCCGGGGCTCGGGCGCGGGCTCGCTGGCCGCGTATTGCCTGCGCATCACCGACATCGATCCCATCGAGCACAAGCTGCTGTTCGAGCGCTTCCTCAACCCCGAGCGCGTCAGCATGCCGGACTTCGACATCGACTTCTGCATGAACCGGCGCGATCAGGTGATCTCGTACGTCACCGACAAGTACGGGAAGGACAACGTCGGCCAGATCATCACGATGCACCAGATCAAGGCCCGCAGCGGCGTGCGCGACATCGCGCGCGCCATGGCGCTGCCGTTCGCCGACGCCGATCGCGTCGCTAAGTTCGTGCCCGAGCCGGTGCAGGGCAAGTCGCCGCCGATCGCCGAGGCCATCGAACAGGAGCCGCGCCTCAAGCAGCTCTACGACGAGAACCCCGTCTACCGCGAGCTGCTCGACGTGGCGAAGGCGCTCGAGGGCCTGAATCGCCACGCCGGCAAGCACGCCGCCGGCATCGTCATCGCCGAGCGCCCGCTGTGGGAGTACGTGCCCTGCTTCCGCCCGGCCGGCGACGAGGGCATCGTCACCCAGTACGACAAGGACCGCGTCGAGAAGGTCGGCCTGGTCAAGTTCGACTTCCTCGGCCTGAAGACGCTGACGGTCATCCAGACGGCGCTCGATCTCATCAACCGCGACAAGGCGTCGCGGGGCGAGCCCGAGCTCGACCTCGCGTTGATCGGGCTCGACGACGCGGCCGTGTTCACGATGATCTCGCTGGCCGACGTGACCGGCGTGTTTCAGCTGGAATCGAGCGGCTTTCGCGAGCTGTTGAAGAAGCTGAAGCCCGACTGCTTCGAGGACATCGTCGCGGCGGGCGCGCTCTACCGGCCGGGGCCGCTCGAGGGCGGCATGGTCGACGACTTCATCGACCGCAAGCACGGGCGCAAGCGCGTCGAGTACGACCACCCGTTGCTCGAGCCGATCCTGAAGGACACCTACGGCGTCATCGTCTACCAGGAACAGGTCATGCAAATCTCGTCGGCGCTGGCGGGCTACTCGCTCGGACGCGCCGACCTGCTTCGCCGCGCGATGGGCAAGAAGAAGCTCGAGGTCATGGCCAAGGAGAAGGCCGGCTTCCTCGACGGCGCGAAGGTGAAGGGCGTCGACGCGAAGATCGCCGAGCGCGTGTTCGACCTGATGGAGAAGTTCGCCGGGTACGGCTTCAACCGCAGCCACTCGGCCGCGTACGGCATGCTGACGTACCAGACGGCGTACCTGAAGCACTACTTCCCGGTCGAGTTCTTCGCGGCGCTGCTCACCTGCGACAAGGACGACACAGACGCGATCGTGAAGTTCATCGCCGAGGCGAAGGGTCACGGCATTCGCGTGTTGCGGCCTGACATCAACGAGAGCGACACCGACTTCAACGTGGTGACGCTGCAGAAGCGCCCGGCGTCCGCGGCGAAAGCAGCGCCAGCGCCAGCGCCGAGCGCCCGCGCCAAGAGCCGGGCGAACGGCGCGGCCCCGGGCGCCGCCGAGGCCACGACCGAGGGCGCGATCCGTTTCGGCCTCGGGGCCGTGAAGGGCGTCGGCGAGGGCGCGGTCGAGGTCATCCGCGCAGCGCGCGACGAGGCCGGTCCGTTCACGTCGCTGTTCGACTTCTGCAAGCGGGTCGATGGGCGCAAGGTCAACCGCAAGGTCGTCGAGGCGCTGGTGAAGTCGGGGGCGTTCGACGGTCTGGCGGAGGCGGCACGCGTCAGCAGGGCGCGGTTGTTCGGGGCCATCGGCCAGGCGAGCGATCGCGCGGCCGCGGCGCAGCGGGACAAGGAGAGCGGGCAGACGAGCCTGCTGGCGCTGTTCGGGGGCGGCGGCGGGACGGGGTCGAACGGCAACGGAGCGAGCGGGGCGACCGGCGGCGACGACAGCTACCCGGAGGCCGACGAGTGGATGCCGCGCGAGGTGCTCGCGTTCGAGAAGGAGAGCCTCGGCTTCTACATCAGCGGGCACCCGCTCGACCGCTTCGCGGGGGAGATTCGCCGGTTCACCACCGCGACCACCGCGAACTGCATGGAGAAGGGCGTCCGCGCCGAGGTGACGCTGGCGGGAGTCGTCGTCGACTTCCAGGAGCGCACCATGAAGTCCGGCGCCGGCAAGTACGCGTTCTTCAAGCTGGAGGACCAGCACGGTCAGGTGGACTTCATGGTCGGGTCAAAGAAGCTCGACGAGTGCCGCGACATCCTGACGCGCGACGATCCCTTGCTGGTGACGGGGACCGTCGACGCGCCCTTCGGCGAGGGCGAGACCGCGCGCGAACGCCTGCGCTTCAACGACGCGCGGCTGCTGGCCACGGTACGCGCCGAACGCAGCACCACGCTCGACGTCCGCCTCAACGCCGACAGCCTGACCCCCGACACGCTGGTCACGTTCAAGAAGCTGATCCTCGATCATCCCGGCTCGTGCCGGACGTTGCTGCGGCTGCAGATCCCCGAGCGCAGCGAGACCGTCCTCGATCTCGGCGACGATCACAAGGTCGCCGCGAACGACGAGCTGCTGGCGCGCATCGAGCAACTGTTCGGGGACCGCGTCGCCGTCCTGCGCTGACGCCTCCGCGGCGGCCCGGCTTGCCCGGGACCTGGGGCTCCCGTACCTTAATTGAAAGTCGCTTCCCGCCGATCCCACTCCGCGGGAGATGAAGGCCCCTCACGACATGGCCGATGCACGATGGCCCGCGGCGTTGTTCTCGGTGCGGGTGCTGTGGTGCACGCTTTGGATCTCGAGCTTGGGCTGCGGCGGCGAGCCACCTGTCCCTGGGCGCTCGACGCCGATGGCCTCGACGCCCGCCCCGGTGATCGCGACCGTCGTGACCACTTCGGTGCCGGAGATCACGATTGCGCCGGACGGGGCCCAGGTCCTGGCCCCCCGGATCAGCGACGTCGCGATGTTGCAGCGCCTCCCCGACGGCACCTACAAGCGCTTGTGCGGGGCGCCGGACGTCCAGACGCGGACGATGCTGGAGGGGATCATGCGCTCCCGTCCGCGGAGCGCGAAGTGAGCGCGCGGCCCCGGGCGAAGGTCTTTCGGCGCGCGCTCGCCGGCTTGTCCGGCCTTGCGGTCTCGAACGGGCTCTGGGGCGTGCTCGGGGCCGGGGGCGCGTACGCTCACGCGGCGACCATCACGATTGAAAGCAGCGACGTCGCCGGCCAGGGCTTCAACGATCCGACCCCGGTCACGCCGGTCGGGGGGAATCCCGGGACGACGGTGGGCGACCAGAGGCTCAACGTCTTCAAGACGGCGGCTCAGCTCTGGGGCGACGCGCTCGAGAGCGCGCCGGCGATCGTCGTGACCGCGAGCTTCGCGCCGCTCGCGTGCGGCGCGAACCAGATCATGCTGGGGCACGCGACCGCCACCAGCACGCGCCGCAACTCGGTGGGCTCGCCGCGCGACACCTGGGTGTCGGTCGCGCTGGCGAACGCGCTCGCCGGGACCGATCTGAACGGCGCCGAGGCTGAAATCCGCGCCACTTTCAACGGGGGCCTGGCGTCGTGCTCGATGGGCCTTCAGGACTGGTACTACGGTCTCGACGGGGCAGCGGGCGACAACATCGATCTGCTCTCGGTCGTCCTGCACGAGCTCGGTCACGGACTTGGCTTCGCGAGCGTCATCAACCCCGGCGACGGACTGGCGCCGAGCGGCTTCCTGGATGCCTTCACCCAGCATGTCTACGACAATGCCACCGACACCGCCTGGAGCGACATGACCGCCGCCGAGCGCGTCACGTCGGCGATGAATGTCCGCCACCTGGTGTGGACCGGCGAGAATGTCGCGCGGCAGGCGGCACAGATCCTTGCGCTTGGCTCGCCCACGATGGCGACGACGCCGGCGCTCGCCGGCCTGGCGGGGAACGTGTCGGAGTCCGACTTCGGGCCCCTCGTTGCCACCAAGCCGGTCTCGGGGCCCTTGAAGCTCGGCACCATCGCGCCCGCGAGCTGCAAGGTGACCAGCAACCTCATGGGGGCGATCGCCTTGTTCACCCAATCGGATGTCTGCGCGCCGGTTCAGCTCGCGTTCAACGCCCAGAAGGCCGGCGCGCTTGGGGTGCTCATGATGGATCCCCTGGGGGCGGATCCCCCTGACACGACCGGTGTGTTGCCTTCCCTGCAGAACTACGGGCCGGTCACGATTCCGGTGATAGCCGTGTCGTCCAACGACGCCCAGGTCTTCGCGGCGGCGGCCGCGGGCACGACCGTGTCGCTCGCCGCGGTGACGACGCAGCGGGTGGGCGCCGACCCGATGGGCAGGGCGGCGCTCTACGCGTCCAACCCCGTGCAGAGCGCGTCGACGCTGTCCCACTGGGATCCGCTGGCGCGGCCCGACCTCTTGATGGAGCCACAGATCGCCACCAAGGCGCCGCATGACCAACGGATGGAGCTGGCCGTTTTTCGCGACATCGGTTGGCGCACGGTTTGCGGTAACGGGAGCATCGATCCCGGCGAAGAATGCGACCTCGGCCCCGAGAATGGCGCGCCCGGCGCGGCCTGCAACGCCGACTGCACGAACGGGCCCGCGGGCGCGGGTGGTGGCACCGCCGGCGCGGGCGGCGGACCGGCCGGTGCGGGTGGCGCGGGTGAGGCGGGGGCCGGCGGTGGCGCGGCCGCCCCGCCGGAGACCACCACCGGGGGTGGGGGTTGCCAGTGCGACCTGCCTCGCTGCAGCGGGGGTCGCTTGCCAGCGGAATCACTCATGGTACTGGTGGCTGCCGCGCTGGTGGTCCGGCGGGGCCAGCGTCCAGGGCGGCGCCGAAAGTCCTCGCGGCCCGCCAATCCCGCTCCCTGAGCGCGCAAACCTCGAAAGCATGCCCACGGAATCTTCGCGCAGGTTCGGTGCCGGGCGGTGATATAACTCACCCCTTGCTGTGTCCCCGCCGGGGGGCCCGGCGCGATGGCACATGTGCCCCTTTCGCAGGAGATTCACATGCACCGTTCAGTACTTGGTCTGGTCACCGTTGGCGGCGTTCTTGCGATCTCGAGCGCCCTGCTCGTAGGCGGCTGCGGAGGCTCGAGCTCTGGCGGAACCCCTGGCTCGGGTGGGAGCACGGCGGCGGCCACCGGCGGAGCGACCGCGGCGACCGGCGGTACGACGGCGGCGACGGGCGGCAACACAGCCCCCGGCACCGGGGGTACAGTCGCCGCCACGACGGGGGGCAACACCCAGGGCGGCACGTCCACGGGCGGCGTGCCCGCCAGCTCGGGAGGCGCGGGCACCAGCAGCGGAGGCGCCGCCGGCGGAGCGACCGGCGCGGGTACCGGAGGTGGGGCGGGCGCGTCCGGCACCGGCTCGGGCGGCACCGTCCCCAAGGGCGGCGCGGGTGGCCCGGCTTCGTCGGGCGGACTCGGGGGCAGCGCATCGCCGCCGGCGGGTGGCGACGTGGGCACCCTCGGAGACGGCGACTTCACCGTCGCGCCGCCGTACGCCCCCAAGGCTCAGGTCATGAACGTCCCGCACAGCTCGACCTTCCAGTTCATGATGACGAGCATGATCTATCCGGGCGCCGCTCGCGCCATCACGGTGTACATCCCGAAGCAGTATGTCGACGGGACCGATGCGCCCTTCATGATCGTCACGGATGGCAACCCGCCGATGTCAGGCTTGCCGGAGATCGTCACGGCGGCCGAGAACCACTATCAGGACACCGATCCCACCACCCGCATTCCGCCGATCGTGTTCGTGTTCGTCCCACCGGGCGCGGATCGCAGCGGCGAATACGACACCGTCTCCGACGCGTACACGCGCTTCATCGACACCGAGGTGCTGCCGCTCGTGTCGTCGAACACGGACATCAAGGCGATGTACCCGGGCTTCAAGCTGGCGACCAACCCGGACGCCCGGGCCGCCTACGGATGCAGCTCGGGCTCGCCGGCGGCGATGGGTCTCGGTTGGTTCGGCGACTTTCACCGGATCATCTCGTACTCGGGCACGTTCGTCGCACTGAAGGCGACCACCGACCACCCGCTCGGCGCCTGGGAGTACCCGATGATGATCCTGTCGACGATGCCGCCAAAGCCGTTGCGGATCTTCCTCGAGGTGGGCGAGATGGACAACGGCTACATGACCGACGCAGCCGGGCACAAGAACTGGGTCATCGGCAATCAGAACATGGCGGCGGCCCTCAAGATGATGGGTTACCACTACCGCTTTTTGTTCGCGATGGGAGCGGGCCACTGCGACGGCGCGGTCAAGTCCGGCACCTACAGCCAAACGCTGGCCTGGGCCTGGCGCGGCTACACGGGCCCCTGAGCCCCGCGCCGCGCTGCCCGCGCTGTTGTCTGGGCTTCGCGCCAGAGCTCGTCGCCACTGTCCACTCGGCTCAGCGCCTTGCCGCCATGCGCGCACGATGTGATTGGAAGTTGTCCTCCTCCCATTGCGCGCGGAGCGCCTCCGCGTCCTCGATCGTTCGGTGGCGGAACACCCCCTCGGGGAATCGCAACGGGCAGATGAGATCGGAGAGGCCCCAGACATACCGGATCACTTCGTAGAGCTGACGGCTTCCCGGTTCGTAACGCGGCTCCTCGATCTCGGAGACATCACGGAACTTCCTGATCGGCATCAATCCTCCCTCAGACCGAAGCGCTGAGCGATTCGCGCGGCGTCGACGTGGTCCTTGGGGCGAACTGTTCCTCTCTTCATCCGGTAGAGCATGCTCGGGGTGACCACCGAAACCGTCACCTGCCCGAACGCGACCCGTTCGGTTTCGAGGCTGTCGAACTCGAACATGTCTCCGAGGCGTGTCAACAGATCGATGTGAAACGGGCCCTCCGGGGGACCGTATTGAATGGCGGGATACGCGCCCAGCAGATCATCGGCCAAGATCTCATCAATGTGGGGGTCGTGGAACACGGACCGCAACGCAGCCTTCAGGCGCTCAATGTTCTCGCGATCGGGCGCGATAAAGAGGTCCAGATCCTCGGTCGCCCGCGGTAAGCCATGAAGAGCGAGGGCCACGGCGCCGAACACGACGTAGCGAACACGTTCTCTTTCGAGAGCCGCCAGCACCTGTTGAACTAGGTCGATGGTCATCCGAAACACAATCGTAGCTCAAGCCGACTGCGGAAGCGCCCGCCAGCGCGAGCGCTTCCCCGAAAGCAGCGCAAGCGATCCCTCGAACGGCGCGCCTTGATTCTGGCCCGCCTGGCGCCGCATTTCCGCCCCGTCGCTCCGCGCAAAGGCGATGCGCTACCACCCGGGCGTGGATTCACCCGACGCCTAACAATAGGACCCTTTCAGGGTCCTATTGTTAGAAGCTCGTGCCGCCGCCGCCCCCCGCCAGCCAGGCCGTGTCCGCGACGTCCGCCTCGGCGGTCCGACAGAACCAGAGGCTGTACATGCCGGCGAACATCTGGGGGTTCTCCTCCTCGAGGCGGTGCCAGCTGGCGAGGTTCGTGGCCGAGGGGTCGCCGCGAAAGCGGTCGCGGTAGGCCGTCGCGTGGACGGGGCTCTTGACGTCCACGCGCGCGACGGACAGCCCGAGCTCCCGCGCGATGCTGGCGATCTCGGGCAGCGTGAAGGCCTGTTCGTGGACGTGAAACACGAGATCCCGGCAGGGCGACAGGGCGTAAAAGTCGGGCGAACGCACGAGCCACGTCCGCATCGGGTCCTCGACGGGGCGGGCCATCACGGCCCCGCGAAAGGCGCGGATCCCGGGGGCGGTGGACGGGAATCCGGCGGCGGCGATGAACGCACGGGCCTCGACGACCGGGCCGCGCGCGAGGCGGCTGTAGAGCGAGATCCGCATCGTCCCCCCGGGACGCAGGACGCCGAGGAGCGCGCGCCATCCGGCCCTGGGGTCGCCCATGTGGTGCAACACCCCCGACGCCGCGATGAAGTCGTAGCGCCCGGGCAGGTCACCGACCTTCAGGAGGTCGGCCTGGGCGAAGCGCACGTTCGCGACGCCGAGCTCGCGCGCCTTGCGAACGCCGTAGGCCAGGCTGGCGCGGCTGAGGTCGAGGGCGGTCACGCGCGCGAGCGGGAAGGCCATCGCGGCGTCCACCGCCTCGCGCCCGGTGCCGCAGCCGGCGATGAGGATCTCCTTGTCTCGCGCGAGCTCCGCGGCCTCGGCAGCGGGGATGACCCCGCTGCCCACCGTTCTCCAGCGCGGGTAGGGGCTCTCCTCGTACTGTCGCTGGACCGCGCGTGAGATGTCGTCGTCGATCGGCGTGTCCGCCGCGAGCTCGACGGCGAGCGCGCGCTCGGCGAGCGGCTCGTCGACCAAGGTGCGCAGCAGGGCGCGGTAATCGGCATCGTCGGAGAGCGCTGCCCAGCGCGCTGCCTCGGGATGGGGCGCGAGGGGCTCGTAGCAGCCGAGCAGCGCCACCGCCGCCGGGGTCGACAGCTCGTCACGCAAGCCGACGTGGTCCTCGAGCGTCGTGAACACGTATTCCGTGAGGAAACAGTAGCGGCCGAGCATGCAAAGGAGCGGGAGGCCGCGCGCGTCCGCCCGGCCACGGTTTTCGAGTAGCCAGCGCCGCAGGAAGGTGAGGCCGCGCTCGATCGCCACGTCGGCGGCGCAGAACCGATCGAGCCCCCGGCGAAACAGCTCGTACCCGTGAATGCTCTCCACGAGCGATGGGGTCGACCCGAGGCGCGCGGCGAAGGCTTCGTACGCGGTCGCGCCGTCGAACAGCTCGAAGAGGGGCGCGCCCTCCGGGTCGAGCCGAAGCAGGCTGCGCCAGGCCGCCTCCATCAAGCCGTGGCCGAGGGTGTCGTCCGCGAGACACGCCAGCATGGCCTGCTTCGACGCCTCGCTGAACGAGGCGAACACCCGCGTCTGGTACAACGCCAGCAGGGTCGCCCGGTGATCCCGCGTGACGGGATCCAGCAACACGCACCGCTCCAGCGCCTCGACAGCCACCGCGTTGCGGTTCGCCTGCAGGCACGTCCGCGCGAGCGCCGCATGAAAGCCGACGATCTGGGGGTGGGCGGCGCACCCGCGCGTGAAGAAAGCCTCCGCTTCATCCAGATCGCCCTCCGAGAGACGGACGACGCCCAAGATCATCAGGGCCACCGGGTGCTCGCGGGTGAGCTTCAGCAGCTTGCGGCAGACGCCCTCGGCCTCCGCGGCGCGGCCAGCGCCGAGGAGCCGCTGTGCTTCCTGCGCGAGGAGCTTGGCATTGCCGGCTGAGGGCATGGCGGCTGGTGGCGCGACCGGGGAACGCCCGGTCCGCGGTCGGGGGATACTACGAAAAGTCCTCCGCCGTGTCGACGCCGTGGCGCGGACGGCAGAGGGGTATTGCGGAGACACGGGCCTCTGAAAGGTCCCGGGAAGTGCAGGTTAGGACGCGGCCGACAAGCCGGCCCGATGGCGAAGCCGACGCGAGCACCGGAGCGGAGTGTACTCATGTACACGAGCACCGGAGCACAGTGTCGGCGCAGCCAGCGGGTCGGATCGTCGGCCGTCGGTAGAACGAGAAGTAGTGTCTTCTATGCCTAGCTGGGCGCGGGTGGTTCGATGCGAAACCAGAGCTGGCGCGTGTCGTGACACCGCCGGCAGACGAGCTCGACGCGTCTGGTGGCGGCCCCCGCGGGGCCGTCGGCGACGTGCGCCTGCAGGTCGAGCTCGCCGCCGCACACCAGGCAGGGGGTGGCCCGGGCGCGCACCTCGATCACCGACGCCGAGGTCACCCGCAAGGGACGGTCAGGGCCGCCCCCCGGGAGCTGAGCCGCCAGGCGCTTCAGACGATCCGCGGCTCGCGCGCTCGACTGCTCGGCCGCTCGGCGCTGCGTGCGCGGACGGGGTGACTTCTTTGACATTTGGGGCGGTGATCGACGGTCGGCGTCGGGGGGCCGTACCTTTGTGACATCGGCCGCGCACCCGCGCAAGCGCCCCGTCAGCGGCTCGGCAACGGAATCTCGCGCACCGCGATGACGTGTCCGGTCGTCTTCGCCTGCACGAACGCGACCAGCTCCAGGTCCTTCCACGCGAGGCCATGGGCCTTCGGAACGTCCACGCGAACAGGGCCCGCGTCGCTGGAAATCGCGACCGGCGGGGAGAGCCACCGCACGATGTCGGCCTCGGCCAGCGTCTCCCCCGAATTTTCTCCGTGCTTCACGTCGGTGCGGCCCTGCTTCAGCGCCAGCGCGACGATCAAGCGCCACGTCTGTTGCGCGGCGGGACGCTCGTTGGTCGTCAGCCGGGCAGTGACCTTGGCCTGGTCGCCTTCGATCGCGGCCTCCGCGGCGAGCGCGGCGGGCTCGGGAATGCTCGCGGCGCGTTGAATCTCTGCGAGGGCGACGTCGCGCCGGGCGCCGGAAAAGTGCACCTGCCCCGCCACGATCATCTGCGGTGTGTAGGACCCATGAATGCCGTCCTCGCCGCGCGGCGACACGAGCGTCCCCGCCTGCGCGTAGGCCCGTTGGCGCTCGGTGAACTCACGCGCCGCGAACGGATCCTTCCAGCCGAGGTCGTCCCAGTAGTCGATATGGAACGTGAGCGGAATCACCCGGTCGCGCCCGTAACCAAGCCGCGGAAGCTCGCGAACAAACGCGTCGGCGGCAGGGCACGAGCTGCACCCCTGCGACGTGAACAGCTCGACCAGCACGGGGTGCGGTGGCGCGCCCGGGTTGGCTCGGGCGACCGCCAGACAACCCAGAGTGACGAGCCCGAGCGAGATGCCTCCGAACCGGATAAAATTTTTGCGCATGCTCCTCGATTACGCGAACCGCGGCCGCGAGGTTACGCGACGAGACTCCGGGCCGGCCATGCAGGGCACGGGGTACTCAGTGGCAGCCGATCGGCGAGGTTCCCACCGCGATGTCGTCGTACCAGAAGTCCCCGTCGGGGCCGGCGTATTTTTCGAAGCCGAAGCGGAACGCCCCGATGGGGTCCTGCTGCCAGTCCGTCACGTGCAGATCCGGGACCTCCTTGTCCTCGACCCAGACGTCGATGGTGGAATGCGGTGGGTCGAAGAGCACTTCGACGCAGTTCCACGTCATGGGCGCAAACACGACGCCCGGCTTGTTGCCGTCGTTGTAGTAGCTCTGGTTCGACAGGAAGCCCCGGTCGTTGGCCGGCTGGTTGATCATCAGCATCGCGACCTGGACGCCGACGCGGGTCTCGTGGTCGGAGCTGGTCGCGCCGCCAGCGCCTGCCTTGAAGTAGGTGTTGTGCCCGGGGGTCATGGGCGCGCCCAACCGCAGGTAGAGTCGAAGATAGATCGGGCCATCGGCGCGCGGGAACACCGGCGCCCCCTTCAGCTCGAAGAAGGTCTGATAGCCGCCGTTGCTGTTGACGTGAACGGACTTCGTTCCACTGTGGGCGGGCGTCGTGCCGTCGACGGTCACCGTTCCCATCCCGTTGAAGGCGGTCGTCCAGAGCGGGGACGGGGGCGGCATTCCCGCCGTCGCCTTCTCGAAGTCCTCGCAAACGAGGGTGCCCGCGCCCCCACAGGGCCCACCGCCACCTCCCGCTCCACCGGACGCGTTCGTTCCCCCTTGCCCACCCGCAGGCGCGCCCCCCGACGCCTGCGCGCCGCCTGTCGCCGGCCCGCCGCCCGTCCCGGGCGCGCCGCCCGAGCCCGCGCCGCCAGACGCTGTCGCGCCCGAGGCGCCGCCCGAAGCGCTGGCGCCGCCCGAAGCGCTGGCACCGCCCGAGCCAGACACGCCGCCCGAGCCTGTCCCCGGCGCGCCGCCACTCGCCGCGCGGCCGCCGGTGCCCGGCACGCCGCCCGAGGAAGCGCCGCCAGATCCGCCGCCGCCCGCGCCCGAGGAGGTGCAGCCACCTCCGGAATGGAGGAGCGCCAGCGACGCCGTCAGCACCGCCGCCGAGAGTGGGAGCCGCAACCTTGCCGCGCCGCCGCCGGTTGGTGGGAGCGATGTCATGGTCTCCGGCAGTAACAGATCCGAGGGCTCGCGGTCCAGCACAGGGCGGAAATGCCCCCGAAATGCCTCGGGTTTGACCGGCTGGTATGCTGCGGCCAGGCATTGGCGACATGGCTGCGCGGACACATAAGATCGTCATTGGCGTGATGGGCCCTGCCGCGTGCGACCCGGAGACGGCCGCGCTCGCGCGCGGCGTCGGCCGCGCCATCGCCGAGCGCGGCGCGGTCCTGCTCTGCGGGGGTCGTGAGGGCGTCATGGAGGCCGCCGCCGAGGGCGCCAAGTCGGCCGGTGGACTGACACTCGGTGTGCTCCCCGGCGCCGGCCCACGCGAATCGCCGCCGAACGCGTACATCGATGTCGCGCTGTTCACGGGCCTCGGCGAGGGGCGCAACTGGGTGAACATCTGCGCCAGCGACGCCATCATCGCCATCGGCGGGGGCTTCGGAACGCTGTCGGAGATCGCGCTCGGGCTGAAGGCGCAAAGGCCGGTCGTCCTGGTGGGCTCGTGGCGGTTCGAGATCGACGGGGTCGTCCCCAACGTCTCGCGCGCGTCCAGCGCCGCGGAGGCCGTCGGTCTCGCGTTCGCCGCCGTGGGGACCGGGGCGGCCCGATGATCCCGATCAGCGACGACAACCCCACGCTCAGGTTTCCGGTGGTGACGGTCGGACTGCTGATCATCATGGGTGCCGTTTGGATCTTCGTGCAGCATGCCGGCTTCGATTCGGCGGCGCTGGCGGCCACCACCTGCGACTGGGGCATGGTGCCGGGCGAGATCACCGGGCGCGCGCGACTGGGGCTGGCGGTGCCGCTCGGTCAGGGCTCCGTGTGCGTCGTCGACAATGATCCAAGGAACATCCTGACGCCGATCACGTCGATGTTCCTGCACGGGAGCTGGGGCCACATCCTCGGCAATGGCCTGTTTCTGTGGGTGTTCGGGAACAACGTCGAGGACGTGATGGGCCGATTCCGCTTCGTCGTCTTCTACCTGGTTTGCGGGCTGGTGGCCGCGCTGTCGCAGATCTTGGTCAACCCGGCGTCGCCCGTGCCGATGGTCGGAGCTTCGGGCGCGATCTCGGGCGTGCTCGGCGCGTATCTCCTCCTCTACCCTCGGGTTCGGGTCAACATCCTGTTCTTCTTGTTCATCTTCGTCCGCGTGATCTCGGTGCCGGCCTGGCTGACCCTGCTGTGGTGGATCGGCCTGCAGTTGTTGACGGGACTGCCCCAGCTCTCGGAGATGCGCCCGGACGCGTCGGCCGGCGTGGCGGTGTGGGCGCACATCGGGGGCTTCGGTGCTGGCCTGGCGTTGATCAAGCTGTTCGTCAATCCCAAGCTCCTCGCGGCCCGCAGTGCGAAGGGGCTGCGACCCCCGTCGCGCTCCGCGTGGTGAGCGCCGCAAGCGCCGCACGAGCTGCACTAGCGACGACGGCGCGCGGCGCCGTCAGCCTTCCGTGGCCGCGCCACCCGTGCCGTGCGATAGTGCGATGCCCCGTCACATCAGGAGAGGACACGCCATGAAGATCGCCAGGTTGCTTGCGCTCGGCTCGTTTCTGTCGTCGTGTGGAGGCGGGGGCGGGGCGTCCGGGATTCCCGAGGCTGACGCCTGCAACCAGGCGGCGAAGGCGGCCTGCCAGAAGGTGTACGCGTGCGACGCCGCCATCGCGGCGCAGGCATTCGGAACCGAGGCCCAGTGCGAGGCGATGATCCTCGCCTCGTGCGGGACGACGGGCTTCGAGTGCGCGGGGACCGAGGCATATCACGGCGACAAGGCGCAGATGTGCAAGGACCAGTTCACGGCGCTGAGCTGCACCACGCTCACCAACGCCGTGCTCCCTGTCCTGCTCGGCGGCGGCTCCCTCACGGGGGCCTTCACCGCCGTCACGCAGACGGTGCCGCCGTGCGGCCAGATCTGCACCGGCGGGATCGACGCCGGCCGAGGCTAGTGCACTAGGGAAATATCCCGCGCTCGCCGTACGTCTTGCCGACGCGATCGAGCGCGATGCACAGCGCGGCGCTCCGCCAGTCGCACTTCTTCATGGCCGCGTACTCGCTCACCGCCAGGTAGGTTCGCTTCATGCGCTTGGCCAGGCGCTCCTCGACGTCTTCCAGGTCCCATCGCTCAGAGCGCTTGTTCTGCAGCCACTCGTAGTAGCTGACGACGACGCCGCCCGAGTTCGCGAGGATGTCGGGGACGAGGGCGATTCCCTTTTCGTACAGATACGGCTCGGCCGCGGTGTCGGTGGGGCCGTTCGCGCCCTCGACCAGCAGCTTGCAATTGATGGCCTTGGCCTCCGGGATCCCGATCTCGAGCTCCAGCGCCGCGGGGATGAGCACGTCGACGGGGGTCGCGAAGAACTCCTCGCGCGTGATGCTCCGCGCGCCCGGGTAGCCGACCACCGAGCCGTTGCGCGTCACGAATTCGGACAGCTTGAACGGGTTGATGCCGTCGCCGTTGAAGACATAGCCCTTCCAGTCGCCGGTGGCGACCAGCGACGCACCCGTGCGCGCCAGAATCTTCGCCGTGTTGGATCCGACGTTGCCGAATCCCTGAACGGAGAACGTGGCGCCGTTCAGGTCGAAGCGACGATCACGCGCCCACTCGGTGATACAGTGGACGATGCCTTGCCCGGTCGCGCTCTCGCGCCCGTGCGAGCCGCCCGACGCCAGCGTCTTGCCGGTGACGACGCCGCGGTTCGCGTTCTTGTCGTTGATGCCCACGCCGTTCATGTACGTGTCCATCATCCAGACCATGATCTGCCCGTTCGTGCCCACATCGGGCGCCGGGATGTCGTATTCGGGGCCGATGTTCGCGCCGAGGGCGTGCGTGAAGCGCCGGGTGATGCGCTCGAGCTCGCCCGCCGAGTGGTCGCGCGGATTGAACTTGATGCCGCCCTTGGCCCCACCGAATGGGATGTCATGCAAGGCGCACTTGTAGGTCATCCAGGAGGCCAGCGCCTTGATCTCGTCCAGGGAGACCTGCTCGTGATAGCGAATGCCGCCCTTGTAGGGGCCGAGGATGTTGCTGTGCTGGACGCGGTACCCCTTGAACAGCCGGTACTCGCCGCTGTCCATGCGCACCGGAAAGTTCACGATGAGCTCGTTCTTCGGTTGTGACAGGATGCTGGTGATGGCGGGCGCCAACCCGCCAATCTCGGCGGCGCGCAGCATCTGGTCCTGGGCAATCTTGTAGGGATTCGGCTTCTGGTCGCTCATGTCACGTCCAATCCTACGTCGTTACTTTGAAAAGCGGCAGAAAACGAGCATCACTTGAGCCTCAAACCCATGACCACCCCGGCTTCGAGCGTCCCCACGCGATCCACCACGCCCCAGCGCCTGGGGGGAAGCGCCCGCGCGCTGGCGCTCCAGATCGCGGCCGAGACCCGCGCCGAGTGGGGCTACGCCACCGACGTCATCGCGCGGGCGTTCCGCGCCCACCGCGAGCTCGGGAGCTCGGAGCGGCGTCGAATCGCCGAGACGGTCTATGGGCTCATCCGCGCCGACAGGCGACTCGACGCCATCGTCGCCGAGCTGATCGAGCCGGCCGTGCGCGCGGGAGAGACGGTCTCGCCGGTGACGCGTGACGAGCTGAAGCTGATCGCGTTCGAGCTGCGCGAAGGGATCCCCGTCGAGGCGGCCCGCGGTGACGTGCGTCGCCTTGTCCGCGCCGAGCTGAGCCTGCCGGCCGTCATCGAGCCTGATGCGGGCCTGGGCGCGCGCACCGGCCTCGAGCGGGAGGCCGTGCGCGCCTCCGTCCCCACCTGGCTCGCCGAGACGGTCACCGCCGAGCGCGGGCACGACGCCGGGCTTGCGTTGCTCGACGCCATGAACCAGCGCGCGCCGCTCGCGATTCGGGTCAACACCGTGCTGACCACGCGCGAGGCCTTGATCAAGGAGCTCGCCGAGGAGAACGTGACGGCGCGGCCGGGACGGTGGTCGGCGACCGCGCTCGTCCTCGAGACACGCGTCAACGCGTTCGGCCTGTCGGCCTTCCGTCGCGGGCTGTTCGAGGTGATGGACGAGGGCAGCCAGCTCGTCGCCGAGCTGGTGGCGCCACCGCCCGGGGGCCGGGTGCTCGACGCGTGCGCGGGCGCGGGCGGCAAGACGCTGGCGCTGGCAGCGGCCCTGTCAGGGAAAGGCCGCGTGCTGGCGATCGACGTCGACGGCAAGAAGCTGGAGGAGCTGCGGCGGCGGGCACGCCGGGCGGGCCTGAACAACGTCACGGCCCGCGCGATCGATCGAGACGAGACGACGTTGCCTCCCGAGGCGCGCCCGGCGGCCTGGGATCGCGTGCTGGTGGACGCGCCGTGCTCGGGCCTCGGCGTCTTGCGGCGCAACCCGGAGGCGCGCTGGCGGCTGTCGCCGGCGGTCGTCGCCAGCTTTCCGCCGCGACAGATCGCGCTGCTCGTGACGTACGCGCCGCTCGTCGCGGTGGGGGGGCGGCTCATCTACGCGACGTGTTCGGTCCTCGCCGACGAGAACGAACGGGTGGTCGAGCGCTTCCTCGCCGAGCGCGACGATTTCGTGCGCGTGCCGCTGAAGGAGATCTGGAGCAAGGCGCGCGCGGAGGAGCTGGGACAAACGGCCGATGGGTACCTGCGGCTCGATCCGCAGCGCCACGACGCGGACGGGTTCTTCGCGGCGGTGCTGAGGCGCGTCCGTTGAGGCGTGCGGGAGGCGCCGGGGCGGCAGCCGCGCTGGTCGCGTTGCTGGGGCAGGCATCGCCGTCGCCCGCCCGGGCCGAGGCGGAGTCGCCACCGTTCGGGGCGTCGTCGCCCGCAGGCACGCCGTTCACCATCGAGGTGGTGACGTTCGGACCGGGCGACCATCCGTTCACGCGATTCGGACACGACGGCATTCGTGTCATCGATCACGCGACGCACGAGGATCGCGTCTTCAACTTCGGCACGTTCTCGATCGAGGCCCACGGGCTCGTCCTCGACTTCCTGCGCGGTCGCCTGCGGTACTGGCTCTCCGAGTCGCCCACCGCGGACACCATGGCGGCGTATCGCCGCGAGAACCGCACCATCACGGCGCAGACGCTGGAGCTCTCTGCGGACGAGCAGACCCAGCTCGTGCACCGGTTGGAGGCGAACGCCCGGCCCGAGAACCGCGAATACCGCTACGACTATTTCTACGACAACTGCTCCACCCGGGTCCGCGATGTGCTCGATGGCGTGCTGGGCGGTGCCGTCCGCGCCGCGGTGACGAACGCCCCGCCCAGCACCTTGCGGCAGCAAGCGCTGCGCATGGCGGCCGACGACCTTGGCCTCTACGTGGCCCTGCTGGTCGTGCTCGGTCCATCGGCCGATCGGCCCATCGATGCATGGACGGCGGAGTTCCTGCCGCAGATGCTCGAGCGCGCGCTGCGGACGGCCCGAAGCAAGGACGCCGCCGGCGTGTCGCGGCCCTTGGTGGCGAACGAACGGGTGATCTTCGCCGCGCGCCGCGCGCCGCCCCGGGCCGAGGCGCCGCGCTGGGCGGGGCTGTTCTTCGCCGTGGGACTCTCGCTCGCGGTGTTCTTCGTGGTGCTCGGCCGGCTCGGCCGCCGCCTCGTCGTCGCGCGCCTGCTGTTCGGGGTCGCGCTGGCCGCGGCGGGCGCGCTGCTCGGGTTCGTGGGAGCCTTTCTCCTCGGCGCGTGGGCGCTGACCCCGCACGCCGTCGCCTACCGCAACCAGAACATCCTGCTGCTCGCGCCGTTCGCGCTCGCGCTCGCTGTGCTGGGTCTGGGGGTGGCGGTGGGCCGGCCGGGCGCGACCCGAAAGGCGCTGTTCGTCACGGCGGCCGCGTTCGTCCTGTCCGTCGCGGTGGCGATCATCAAGCTCTTGCCCGTCGCGCCGCAGGACAACGCCGCGCTCATCGCGATGCTCCTGCCGCTGTGGCTCGGGATGACCCTGGGCATCCGGGCGCTTCGCCGCGCTTGATGGAGAAACTGTTTCTTCGTCCGTAACCGCTCGCTGTCGAGCTTCGTAGCCGGCGCGTGCGTCCGGAATCCATCCGGGCGTGAGGGCTGACACACGGGAGGATAGACATGCACCATCTTGCGCGTTCATTCAGTTTCACCGTCTTGGTCGCCGCGGGCGCGACCGCGGCTTTGCCGCGCACTTCGCGGGCAGACACCGCCACCGGCGCTCAGATCTGCTCGCTCGGTTCGGCGGACGTGGGCCAGCCCGGCACCCTGATCTGCAAGAACGTCGCGACAGGGGCGCTCACGCAATCGATCCCGCTCGGCGCCACCGTCGCGGCCGCCGGAGGAATCGGCGCCAGCTTGATCGCCCGGGGCGACCGGGTGCTCGTGACCAACCAGGCGGGCGGAGCAGTCCTGCTCAAGGACACGGACGGTTACCTGCGGTCGCCCGTCGTGCTTCAGACGGACGGCGAGGGCTCGCTCTCGGGGGCCTTGAGCGCCGACGGCGCCTACGTGCTCACGGGGACGACCTTGCGTTTCTTCCCGAATGGCCAGAGCGTGGCCAGCAGCAGCGCGAAGCTGTTGCTGGCCGACGGCTCAGCGGCCGAGGTGACGCTGACCGAGCACGACGCCTACGTCTCCGAGAAGAACGGTTCGCTCGAAGCGTTTGCCCTCGGACGCGGGGGCAGGATCACGGGTCGGGCGACGGCGGTCGCGGGGATCTCGCCCGGGGTCATCGTGGGCATCGCGGGCTTCGACGACGGCGTCGTGGCGCCGATCGCGCACCTCGCCAGCAATCCGGGCCAGGCGGAGATCTCGGTCGCGCGTGGTTTCAATCAGATCCAGCGCGTGCCGACCAAGGAGGTCGCGGCCTGCTGGACCGCCACCGACGACGACGAGGCCTGCGTGGCCAACCCGGGCAGCATGACGGTGTCGTGCGGTCGCCGCGGCCCCGGTGGCTTCGAGAGCTACACCAGCGCGGCAGCCAGCCTCGTCGGCGAGTCGGTCTTCGACCTCGACATGTGGCAGGGCCTGGTGGGATTCCAGGGCGTCCACGACGGAGCGCCCGTGCTGCTGACCTACCGCCGAACCCCTGGCGATTTTCTCGCCTTCGTAAGCGAGTTTCCCGTCGGTACGGCGAAGGCCGCCGGCGCGCTGTTGCTGCCGCCGCTCTCGCGGTAGCGGCGGGGCGCCCGACCTCACGGATGAAGGGGCACGAGGCTGGCCGTGATCTGCGCCCGAAAGGCATCGTCCATTCCTGCCCAATCCAGCAGGTCGACCTTGATGGGAAGCTCGCTCTCGGAGAACGCCGCGCGCAGCTCGCCCATTCGATCGAGATCGAGAGGACCTTGCGCCCGAATCACGACGTCCAGATCCGAGTATCGCCTGGCTCCCCCTCGGACCCGCGAGCCAAAGGCAAATGCCTGCGCATCACCGAGATGTCGGGCAAGCAGGCCTCGCACAACCGCCAGGTACCCCGGCTCGAGATCAATCATCGAGTCGACCCTCGAGCTCGGCCAGGAGCTTGCCGGCGTCGTCGCAGAAGACGACGGCACGGGCATGGACTTCCCTCGCCTTGTCGGCGTTGTAGGTGTGCGAGGTCTCGTTTCGCGCCATCTGATAGCCAAACCAGACCACGGGATCCTCCAGCAGACCTCGCGCCGCTGCCTCTCGGTAGAGATCTCGCTGGCTGAAGGTGGTCACTTCCGAGACTCCCTCCTGCGCCAAGTAGCGTTTGAGGGTCTTCCACGCGAGCTCGTAGGTGTATTCGAAGCGCTGGATGACGCTGTCCCGAACCTCGTCGTCGGTAGGCTCAGCCTGCGAGCGCGTCACCGCCTTGCGGAGACTTGCGAGCGCTGAGCGAAACGCGGTGAGATCCAACGCCACTGGATGAGTATACGCGCGCCGGCCGAGCGATCGATTTTGGTCTCGGTCTGCCGTCGGGGGCCAACCTGAGTATCCCCTCGAAAGCGTCAAAGAGAAATCGATCACGTCGGCTCCGGCCGCTTCTGATTCACCTCGCCCCGCGTGCGGCCGCCTGCAGGAAGAGCAACTGTGTCAAGCGCGTTCGCACAGGATAATTCCTTCCCCCTCTCCATGCGGTAGCATGGAGAGGGTCGGGGAGAGGTCCGGCGACCAGCGACGGCCATCGCGAACCATGGCGGTGAGGATGCTGAGGACGGGTGCGTGCTATCATGGCCGGGATGGATCTGGAGGCGAGCGTGTCGAGCGTCCTCGCGCACCTCGATGCTCGCTGGGGCGTCGCGGCCGCTTGGTTGTTCGGCTCACAGACGCGCGCGCCGCGTCCCGACTCTGACATCGATCTGGCGGTCCTGTTCTTGACGCGACCGACGGCCGTGGATCTCATCGAGGAGCGCAGCGATCTCGGGCGATTGGCGGGTCGACCAGTGGACGTCATCGATCTGGACGCCGCATCGCCCATCGTCGCCTACCAGGCCCTGAAGACGGGCCGGTTGGTCGCCGACACCGATCGTCGCCGCCGCATCGACTTCGTCGCCCATCTCCCCGGTCGCTACGAGGACATCCGCATCATCCGGAGGGAGGCCGAGAAGGCGTTGCTCAACCGGATCGCCCATGGTCGAACGTGACGTCGTCCTGGCGAAGATCGCGGTCATCGACCGCTGCATCAATCGCATCAACCACGTACGCGCCCACCGGGCCGGCCTCTCGCCGATCGACATCGAAGACATCACCGTCCTCAACCTGACCCGCGCCGCCCAGGCCGCCATCGACCTCGCGGCCCACGTGGTTTCGACCGAGGGCTACGGCCTCCCCGCCGACGTGGGCGAGTCGTTCGGGTTGCTGGGACAGCACGCCGTGGTGAGCGCCGAACTGGCCGGCCGACTCCGCAAGATGGTCGGTTTCCGAAACGTCGCTGTTCACAGCTACCAGGCGATCGATCCACAGATCGTCGAACGCATCGCCGAGCGGCACCTGGGCGACCTGCAGGCTTTCGCGGCCGCGGTGGCGGAGAGGTTCGGGTTGGGTTGATGGCCTCGCCTCATGTTCCCGCCCAGCGCTTGTAGGCGCGCCGGACGTACGCCAGGCGCTCGTCTGGTGTCGGATAGCGCCGCCGAAACCAGCGCACCAGCTCCATCGTGTTCTCGTGCTCTTCGTCGGTGATTGGCACCGCCAGGCGCGCGTTCCATTCGTCGAGGGACAAGGGTTGCTCGGCGAGCGCCCGCAAGCGGGCGCGCGTCGCCTCGTCGGCAGGTCGCAGGGGTTCGGGCTGGATGGAGGTGGCCGAATCGATGTCGGGCAGGCCAGTCACGGGACACCACCATCGCGTTTGAGGGACTCGAGCAAGCGAATGTCCTCGCTGTCCTTGGGGCGAGCAGCGAACCGCTTGGTCGCGATCAGATCGTCCAGCGCCGGGATGCATACCAGCCCACCGTTGCGTAGGGTGACGGTCCTGTGACGTGCCCAGAGATCGTCGAACGCGACGCGGATGCCGTCGATCGTCGGCACGCCGCGGGCGAGCAGGACGTCGACATGCTCGTCGTTCTGGAGCACGTAGCGGCCACGCCCACGGGCCGCGTCGGGGGAATGACTGGGAATGAAGCCCATCGGTTCCAGCGCTCCATTGATCTTTGCTGCGTCATCCACGTGAACCCAGAAATCGTAGTCGGCGGTCAACACGGGCAGTCCCAGAATCACCAGCGCGCGTCTGCCGATGAGCAGGGCGCGCGCCCCGCTCTCGGCGATGCGCCGAAAAAACCCGGCCTCGTCGAAATCGAGCCCCTCCACGACGACCATGTTACGTGGGCGTTGGGCCCGGCGTCCATGTGAACAAGGCAGGGCGCTTGGTGGCCGGTCGAAGCGCAGGAAATCGCTGCAGATCGTACGGAGGCCGTGCACTACTCGCCACCGCTCATGGCCTCGCCCCTTTTGCCAACCCGCAGCGACGCCAGCGTTCCGAGCTCCCGGCGGACCGCTGCCAGGCCCCCGAGATATTTCCGGAAGTACCCTGCCCAGGTTTCGTCGTGATCGTCGAGGGTGAAGCGACTGCGGAACCGCCGCTTCCACATCTCCTGCTCGACAGCCTCGAGATGCTGGAACAAGGCGAGTCGTCGTCGCGCAGCAAGTCCTCGCGAACCCAGCCCTTCTTCCTGCGAAATCGACACCAGAAGCTCGATCCCCTCGTGTCCAGCGCTGGGGCCGTGAATCGTGAAGGTCGTGCTCCAACGCGCGCCCGCGGCGCGGACGACGCCGACATCGCGTTCGAAGGTGATTGACTGCGGCCTCCAGCCAACGGGAGCCTCGCCCTTGAAGAAGGCCGCGAGATCCCAGAACACCTGCCCGTCAGCGGATTTCTTGCTTTTCATCGAACACTCCAGAGTGTCATGGACAGTGTAAGGGAGAGCGGCCGCCTGCGATCAGTTCCGCAGTGGTCACGGGGATGCCAGGAACAGTCGCCACCCCGCCTGACACCAACCAGCGTCGCACGCCGTGAATCGCTGCTCGACGACGGGGACCCGGCGCGGCGCACGGCCATCAGATCCCGCGTGAGGGTCCGTGGATGGCCGCCCTGCTCACGTGCGACCGCCCCGATCGTGAGGCGCATCCGCGCGACCTCGAGGCGCCGTAGTAGGTGCCGCGGAAGCATCAATGGCTCGTTACGCATCCGCTCGTTCGATGGTACCCGAACCGGGAGTGGGGGATCCCAGAACCTTCGTAGCCCTGCGCGGCGAGGCCGCGCAGGGGAACGGCGTCCGGGCAACTCCCCCCGGTTTGAAAGCGGCCGTCGCTGAGGGCGACGGAAAATGGCAAATGACCCCGCCATCCCGGTCTGGAAGCAGTGGCTTCAATGGGTCCGTCGCTGGCCAGCGACGGAAACCCTACTACTACTTCCTGCCGCTCACCACGAGCAACAAGCTTCAATGGGGCCGTCGCTGGTCAGCGACGGAAACTTCAAGTGCGTCGTCCCGATGTTGGGTACGAACACGTTGCTTCAATGGGGCCGTCGCTGGTCAGCGACGGAAACGAGGCGTTCACTGGTGGGAAGGCCAGCAGGGTCGCCGGGCTTCAATGGGGCCGTCGCTGGTCAGCGACGGAAACGGAACGTCGTCGCCTCAAAGCGCGGGCCGGCAAACACGAGCTTCAATGGGGCCGTCGCTGGTCAGCGACGGAAACGAGGTGAGGGTCATTGAGGAATCAGACATCGCGGCAATCGGCTTCAATGGGGCCGTCGCTGGTCAGCGACGGAAACCTGAAGCCGCAAAGCAAGGTTCGAAGCCTTGACCCGGCTTCAATGGGGCCGTCGCTGGTCAGCGACGGAAACTCCGACACCGACGTGACGGTCCGGCGGTGCGCGGCGTGGCTTCAATGGGGCCGTCGCTGGTCAGCGACGGAAACCAAGCAAAACCCCGGAGCTGAACACCATGGCACAGAAGCTTCAATGGGGCCGTCGCTGGTCAGCGACGGAAACACGGTGCGCCCGCCCTCGTCATCCTCGACGAGTACAGCTAGCTTCAATGGGGCCGTCGCTGGTCAGCGACGGAAACCCGCCGGGCGTCGAGGGGTTCCGCGCCGCCCACCGACGGCTTCAATGGGGCCGTCGCTGGTCAGCGACGGAAACGCAATCGGTCTTCGGTTGGCTTCAATGGGGCCGTCGCTGGTCAGCGACGGAAACTTCGCCAAGGGCTTCGACCAGGCCGAGGCGCAC